>QWCY01000122.1_pt1 | contig 133195 bp, 134 predicted proteins | sample 1972631 | NCBI WGS metagenome assembly QWCY01 (sample SAMN09866696, study PRJNA288562) | Human gut metagenome isolate pre1_stool, whole genome shotgun sequencing... | isolation source: gut | host: Homo sapiens | place: USA: California
AAAATTTTAACTTGTTCGGTACTAATTTTAGGTTTAAAATTATACCGCTTCGGTTTATTCTCTAAAGGATTTTATTGTTTACTTTTCAATGTACTTTTTGTTCCGTTTTTAGTTGGAACGTTTTGCATTATACTATACCTTTTTTAGTTTGTCAATACTTTTTTCGACTTTTTTCAAGAAAAATTTCAAACTATTTTTGAGCAAAATAAAAAACTAGTAATTATTGTTTTTATTCTATTCATTAAGTTTATTTTCATTACTAATTCTTTTCATTTTTTATCTGTTGCAAGGTACTTTTATATAATAACACTTTCATTTTTAAATGTCAATACATTTTTTATATTTTTTTATAAAATTTTATGTATTTCCTAGTATTATTTTTTAATATTTCTTAATGCTTATTTATAATACCATTTAATTTGTTTTATGTCAATACTTTTTTACTTTTATTTTTATAATTTTAAATATTTTATTTTTTATCTTTATTTATTAAATTTCTACTAAGATTAAATCATCTCCGATACACTTTATTTTTTGCCACGGTATTACAATATCGTTATTTTGAGAAAATATATTTAAAATTTTATTGCTTCCTGGAACTATAATATGTGTAATTGTTCCAGTTTCTAAATCTGCACATACATCTTGAACATATCCTAGTCTTTTTCCATTTGTTATATTAACAACTTCCTTATGTTTAAAATCCAAGCCTTTATCCATCATTTTTATTTCCTCCCTTTTATATATATTCTTTTTCTTTTAAAAAATGTATTTATATTAAAAATTAAATAACCAAAAGATTTAATTCTCTTGGTTATTTGTAAAATCTTTTTATATGATTAATAGCACTCTTTTCTAATCTTGATACTTGAGCCTGCGAAATTCCTATTTCTTCAGCTACTTCCATTTGTGTTCTTCCTTGAAAAAATCTTTTTGTTACAATCATTTTTTCCTTTTCATTTAATTTTTCTAAAGCTCCTTTTATAGTCATATTTTCTGCCCATAATTCATCAGTATTTTTATTATCTTTAATTTGGTCGATGATATATATATTCTCTGTGCCATCATTATAAATCGGTTCTTGCAAAGATATAGGATCTTGTATAGCATCAAAACTCACTGCAATTTCTTCTCTTTCCACTCCAAGTTCTTTTGCTATTTCTTCTATATTAGGCTCTTTTCCGTGTTCTTTTGTATATCGTTCTTTAAATTGAATCGCTTTATATGCTAAATCTCTTACTGATCTGCTTACTCTTATGCTATTATTATCTCTTAAATATCTTTTTACTTCACCTATTATCATAGGAACTGCATAAGTACTAAATTGCACATTTTGGCTTAAATCAAAATTGTCTATTGCTTTGATAAGTCCTACACAGCCTACTTGAAATAAATCATCTGCTGTTTCTCCTCTTCCATAAAATCTCTGTATAACACTTAATACTAACCTTAAATTTCCGTTTATAAATACATTTCTTGCTTCTTCATCTCCTTCTTTTATTTTTACGAATAGTTCTTCTTTTTCTTTCTTACTTAATAATGGTAACTTTGATGTATTTACTCCACATATTTCTACTTTGTTGTTTAACAAAAGAAAAACCTCCTTTGAAAATATTTATTATAATTATTTCCAAATTGAGATTTTTTATACTATGTAATACATCAACCTATTTTGCTTGTAATTTCCTTTTTCATTTTATTTATTATCTTTTTTTCTAACCTAGAAATGTAACTTTGTGATATTCCGAAGCTCATCTGCAACTTCCTTCTGTGTTTTTTCTTTTCCTGATTTAAAACCAAATCTCATTTCCATAATATCCTTTTCTCTGTCTTTTAGTTTCGATATCGAAGCTCTTAGCAACGTTTTGTCTACTTCATCTTCTAAATTTCTAGATGTAATATCTGGTTCTGTACCTAATATATCCGAAAGTAGTAACTCATTTCCATCTCTGTCTCTATTTAGAGGTTCATCGATAGATACTTCCCCCTTTATTTTATTACTTTTTCTTAAAAACATTAATATTTCATTTTCTATACATCTTGATGCATATGTGGCTAATTTTATCTTCTTTTCAGAATTAAAGGTATTAACTCCTTTCATAAGTCCAATTGTTCCTATTGATATCAAATCTTCAATTCCAATTCCTGTATTTTCAAACTTTTTTGCAATATATACTACTAATCTCAAATTTCTTTCTACTAATATTTGTCTTGCTTCTAAATTATCTTCATCTGCCAATTTTTCTATAAACTCCGCTTCTTCTTCTGGAGGTAATGGAGGTGGCAAAGTTTGACTTCCAGCTATATAAAAAATAGGTAAGTATTCTATCTCCTCTTTTTCATTTAGATATTTTGCACAAATTGTGTTAATACTATTTTTCACTAAATCTATGAATTTCATTTTTATCTCTCCTTCCTTTTGATATATAAATTTAAATAGTTTTTTATAAAAGTTCTATTCCAATTAAAGCTTGATATTCTCCTTTTTTTGTTAATGATTTTTCATATATTCCTATTATGACATTTTTATTTATTTTTTCTTGTTCATCTGTAATTACTTTTACATATTCAGGTCTTATCCCTATTAACATCCCATTTTGTTTTCCTAAAGAAGAAAATGGAATTAATTTTAATTTTGAGATATATTTTTCCTGTATATCACATGGTATATTTTTAAAATCACCTCCCATAATTTCTTTTAAATTATTTAAAATTTCTTTTGGCATGCATGAATATAAAAGTATATGTTCTACAACTATAACAGGCACATTAGTAATTGGTTCTTTTAACATATTTCCTGTGTCAATCATCGCTTTTGTTTTTATCTTTTTTTGATTAATTAATATTTCTATTTCACAAAACATATCTTTTTTAGAAATTTTATTTTTTATAATTGCAAATGCTCCTATAATAATACAAAAAGCAACAACAGCACCTAACATTACTGTTTTTAAAGTGTATGTACCTAAAAATAATCCATTTTTCATTAAAATATTTTGTGGTTTTATAATATAAATTAGTGCAAAAGCAGCTCCTCCAAACACAAAAGAAACAAGATAAAACAATAGTAAATCTTTACACATTTTCTTTATATTTTGTGGATTAAATGCTATATATATAATTAAAACAGATAATATTATTTTTAATATAATGCTAGAATATACTTTTATTATTCCCATATAAGCTATAATTGAATATCCTGCTCCCAGTAAACTTGCTAAAATAAGTCTTATATGGTTTACCTTTATTTTTAAAACAACTGCTGTTGTGAATAGTATTATATAATTCATAATTAAATTTTCTATTAATACTATGTCTATGTAAATTGTCATATTATCACCTGCCAAGTTATTTTACTACTTGCTGTTTAAAAATCTTGTCTTTTCTTATACGCGAAAAAAAGAAATAATCGATTACTTTCGATTATTTCTTTTTATTTTTCTCTATTATATAAAAATGTTTATTGTTTATGACATTTTTTCATGTATCTAATTACATATTTTTATTTTTATTTTTTCTTAAAAAAGAAGGAATATCTAAATCATTTTGTGATGCATTTACTTCACTACTTGATGGTATTGAATTGATTTTCTTTTCCCATGTTTTAGAAACAATGTTATCTACTCCAATACTTGAAATAGGTTCGTTTTTCTCAAAACCTGTTGCAATTACTGTTATTTGAATTTCATCTGTCATATTTGGATCTGTTACTGTTCCGAATATAATATTTGCTTCAGGATCTACACTGCGTTGAACTAATTCAGCAGCTGTATTTACTTCGTGTAATCCTAAATCTTCACCACCTGTAATATTTATAATAACTCCTTTTGCTCCTTCAATAGATGTTTCTAGTAATGGACTTTGAATTGCTTCTTTTGCAGCATCTTCAGCTCTATTTTCTCCTGTAGCTTTACCAACACCCATATGTGCCATTCCTTGATTTAACATTATTGTCTTTACATCTGCAAAGTCTAAGTTTACAAGACCAGGAATCGCAATTAAATCAGATATACCTTGTACACCTTGTCTTAAAATGTCATCTGCCATTTTAAAAGCTTCTATAATTGATGTTTTTCTATCAATTATTTGTAATAATTTATCATTTGGTATAACAACTAAAGTATCCACTTTTCCTTTTAAACTTTCAATTCCACGTTCTGCTTGTGATAATCTTTTCTTCCCTTCAAATGTAAATGGTTTTGTAACAACACCTATTGTTAATATTCCCATTTCTTTTGCTGCTGCAGCAACTACTGGTGCTGCACCTGTACCTGTTCCTCCACCCATTCCGGCAGTAACAAATACCATGTCAGCTCCTCTTAATACTTCAGCTACTTCAGCTTTACTTTCTTCTGCAGATTGAGCTCCAATATCAGGATTTGCACCTGCACCTAATCCTCTTGTTATTTTTTCTCCTATTTGTATTTTTGTATTTGCCTTTGATGTTTGTAATGCTTGTCTATCTGTATTAACTGCAATAAAATCTACGCCTTTTATTCCAGCATCAATCATTCTATTAACTGCATTATTTCCAGCTCCTCCTACACCTATAACTTTAATTGTCGCTGTTCCATCCATCATTGTTATATTGCTATCGTCATTATAATCCATCATTTAGTTTATTCCTCCCTTTCTCGAAACTGTTCTATGTCTGTGACAGTTTCATAATGCACGATGATTCGCTCTCATCTGCAATTGATTTTATTTTTTAAAATTAATAACTTTTTCTAGATTAAGAATAAAAAAATTCTTTTATTCTTTCCCAAATATTTTTCATAAAACTTTCGTTGTTTTGAGTATCTATGCTACTTGATACTGTTTTAGCAAAAGGTCTTGCTGCTATATATCTAACTAATGCATAACTAGTTCTATATATTGGCTTTACTGTGCTAATTGCTCTCCCTGTTGAAATTTTTACTGGTATATTTAAGTTTATTTTTCCTGCAACATCACTTTTGTTTATATTAACTATACCTTGTCCAGTTAAAACAACATTATTAATTTTTTGTTTTAATCCCTGATTTGTTATATCTTTATTTATAATAGAAAACATTTCTTCAATTCTTGCTTCTATGATTTCTATTAATTCTGAACTTTTTATTATTTTATTTTTATTATTATCTTTACAAGTATTTAAAATAATATCATTATCATTATCTATAAATGACTTTAAAGCTAATCCATACTGTCTTTTAAGTTTATCTGCCTCTTCCTCTGATATATTAAGTACAAGTGCTATATCATTTGTTATATTATCTCCTCCTAGAGGAATTGAATTTGTATATAAAAATGTCGTTCCTTCAAACACTCCTATATCAGTATTTCCTGCTCCTATATCCAATAGCATTATATTGTCATGTAATTCATTTTTATCGAGTATTAGATTTCTTTCTGCTAATGTAATTGGTACGATACCATCTATCTCTAAGCCTACTTTTCTAAAAATATTATTTAATTGTCTTACATAATCTCTTTCTGCTAGTATAACTTGTGCGCTTATTGTAAAACTTGAACTTAAATTTCCAACAGGATCAGAAACTACTGTTCCATTTTCTAAAGTTATTTTATCTGGTACTATATCAATTAATGTTTCACCTTCTGGAATTTCTATATCTTTTACTTGCATAATAGCTGTCTGTACATCTCTAATAGATATTCCAGAATATTTATCTTTTACATCTTTGGTTATACTATTTTGTACTATTGTTACATATTTACCTGGAATAGTTACATATGCTGAATTAATTTTTAAATTTGTTTCATCTTCGGCATCTTTGATTGTCTTTGCTAAACTTAAAATAACTTCTTCTTCATTTATTATTTTTCCCTTCTTTAGTCCACTACATTTATATGAGGTGTTAGCTATAATTTCAATTTGTCCAAAGTTGTTTACTTCTCCAACAACTGTGCAGACTTTACTTGTACCTATGTCAACACCTACTATGATATCTCCTATTGCCAAGTTAATTCCTCCATTTTTTTGGTATAAATTTTCTAAGTGTATATATATTACATTTTAAGAAAAATGTCAATAGAATTTGTTATATTTTTGTAATATTTTTGTAATACTTCTGTAATAAAGTTTGTTGTTGTCTATTTTACTGTATTTTTCTTTAATAATGTTTTAAACTGAATTCAAAAACTTATAATTTTTGAATTCAGTTCTATTTCATTTTTATTTAATTTTGTTCTATTTTTCTTCTTTCACTTTTTACTTTTCTTTTTTTGATAATTTTTATCCATTTATCTACATAGTATCTTCTTATAATCGCTAAATTTACAAACATTCTTCCTACAAATACAACAATTGCTGCTAAATAAATATCTACATTTAACTTCTGTCCCAATATTGTTAATAGAATGGCTAGAATGGCATTTCCAAAAAAACCTGTTACAAATATTTTTAAATCAAAATTTTTATTTATTACTGATGTTATTCCTCCAAAAACCGAATCTAATGCTGCAATAATAGCTATTGCAAGATAACTTGAATATGTATAAGAAATCATCGGCGCATTCATTCCAATTAAAGCTCCTAAAATACAGCCTATTAATATCGCTATAAAAATCATAATATTCCCTCCTATTTTTATTGTATATATTTTGTTTTTATTTCCCCGTCATATTTAAGAATTTTAACTTTATTCATCTTTTCAATTGAGATATTTTGTCCTATTTTCTTCATTTCATCTACATGTCCGCCATTTCCTGTTAATGCTGTCTCTAAATAAGATGAATTTCCAATTGCTTTTATAACATATGGAGCTAATATTCTTTGCCCATTTACTTTTATAAAAGTTTCATTAATATCAACAATATCACTCATATTAATAATTCTTTGGTCATTAATTGATATTGCTTCTGCTCCTGCCATTTTTAGTGAATTTACAATTACTAATAAATCATCTCCATTAATTCTTGCTATTTCTTCACTTTCATTTTCTCTTAATGTAACTTCTATTCCTTGTCCTTGTACATCTGTTTTTCCTAGAGATAAATTTACTTGTGACAACTCTTCATCTACTAACTTTTCTGTTTCTTCGTTTGATTGACTTGTTTGCTTATACTCTTCTATCTTTTGAGTTGTCTCTTCGTATTTTTGATTAGTCTCTTCATACTTTGATTTCCAATTAGCTAACTCTGTTCTTAGTTCTGCCTCTCTCATGTTTTCTATTGATGTAATATCTGTTTCATTAACAATTTTAAATTGCATAAACATTACTAAAACTAATGCAAAACAGGATATTCCAATTGTTATAATCATTGTAATTTTTCCCTTTTTCATTCTTTTTTTCATGTTAACCTCCTAATAAAGATTATTTTACTGTTTGAGCATACTGATAATTAATTACACCTGTATATTTTGAAATAGTTATATTATTAGATTTTTTAAGTTCTACTCCAACACTAGCTCCTTTTAATATTTCTAAATATCCTCCTGGTCTTGATAATCCTGCCAGTTGCTCTGGAAGCCCAATAGCTTTTATTACAAATGGTGTTCCTACTTTTTCTCCATTAATATCAATAATATTCCCTCCACATGAAATACTGGTTGTTGGCACTATTCTTTGATCATTAATTGATATCGCTTCTGCTCCTGCATTTTTTAGTTCATTTACAACACCCAAAATATCTACATCATGAACAAGTAATGTACTTGGATTTAAAACACTATTGGCATCTTTTTTACTATCACTAAGTGTAACAATTACACCTGGTCCTGTAACTTCTGTTAGTCCAATCATCTTATTTCCTTGTTTTATTTGTTCTTCCTTTTCCTCTAATTGCGAATTATCTTTTGTTGAATTTTGTCTTTCTTTTTCTAGCTCTTCTTCTGCTTTTTCTAACTCTTTATATTTATTATCATATTTTTCTTTATATTTTAATACTTCAGCTCTTAAATTATTTTCTTCATAATTACTGCTAACTGTTGAATTTGAGTTTTTTACTGTTCTAATTTGAATACATATTCCTAAAGCTAAAGCAAAACACATAATTCCTAAAACTACACTAATCTTCGTTTTATTTATTTTATTTTTCTTTTCTTCCAATTTATTTTGCCTCCTAACTATACTTTTTCTCTAAAATATGGCTGAAATTTATTATTCAAATCACCATTTACAAATATATCCCCTTGTTTTCCTTTTTCAGCTTCTATTATTGCCATTACATATAACATTTTATTACTCAAATTTGCACTATCTCCTAAATGAACTTTTTTGTTTTCTTCTTCTATATAAATACTATATTCATTTTTATTGCTAATGTCAATACTTGTGACTTTACCATCTAAACCATTTTCATTAGCTGAGTCTAATATTTTTATAACATCTTCTAATTTATTTAGATCATCATTATTTAATCTTTTTCCTGGTATAACCTCTTCTTCTGAAGTTGAAATTCCTTGAATAATCGGCATCTTTTTATTATCTTCTGCAATCTCTAATATGTAACCTTGTGTATTAATATACGCATATTTTCCCATATAGTCAACACTATATTTTGCTACTCTTTCTTTTACGTCTATTTCAATTGTATTTGGAATTTTTCTATGTACTTTTACATCTTCTATATAAGGATTTTCTTTTATCTTATCTTCAATGTTATTTGAGTAAAATTTAAATATATTTTCATCTGCATTTAATCCTGACAAACTAATTATTGTATCTTGAGATACTTGATTATTATTTATTACTTTTATGTCCTTTATGTTAAATATTGGTGACGTTAAAGCAAAAACAATTCCTCCTGAAATTATTCCTAAAAATATTATTATTTTTAATATTGTTTTTATTCTCTTATTTCTTTTCTTTCTTCTTCTTTGTTCTTTACTTAATTGCTTTCTTTTTTCTTCTTCTTTTTTTATTCTGTTTCTATTTGTCATTTGAAGGACTGTTTCTGTTTCCAAGTCAAACTCATCTTTTAAAGTTTCTTGTTTTTTTTCTTTTATCCTTTTTTCTCTTTCTTTTTCTTTTTTCTTTCTTCCATTTTACTTTTTTTTGCCTTCTTACTCAATTTATTTCCTCCTTTTGGACAGGTTTTATTCTTATAAGGGCTTATCGCCCTTATATCTTTAATTGTATTTTCACTCCAAGTTTTTCAAGTTTTTTATCAAATCTTTCATATCCTCTTAAAATATAATCTATATTTTCTACTTTAGTTATTCCTTTTGCTGTTGTCGCTGCCATTACCAAAGCCGCTCCTCCTCTTAAATCTGTTGCTTTCACATTTGCTCCATATAATTTTTTTACACCTTTTATAATAGCTGTTTTTCCTTCCACCGATATCTTAGCTCCCATTCTTATTAATTCTTGAGTGTATTTATATCTATTTTCAAATATATTTTCAACAATAATTGAACTTCCCTTTGCTGTTGTTAATAATGTTGCAAATATTGATTGCATATCTGTTGGAAATCCTGGATATGGCATTGTTTTTATATTAACTGATTTTAATTTTTTTGGTGCTTTTATCTGTATTTGTCTATCTTCTATTTGTAGTTCACATCCTGCTTCTTCTAATTTATCAATAATAGGAATAATATGATCTTCATCTATATTTTTTACTATAATATTTGAATGATTCATAGCTGCTATACATAAAAATGTTCCCGCCTCTATTCTATCAGACATAATATTATAACTTACATCTTTTAACTGTTTTACTCCTTCAATTTCAATTTGACTTGAACCAGCTCCTTTTATTTTTGCCCCCATCTTATTTAAGAAGTTTTGTAAATCTGTTATTTCTGGTTCTTTTGCTGCATTAGTTATAATTGTTTTTCCGCGTTGCTAAACAACTTGCAAGTATTGCGTTTTCTGTTGCTCCTACACTTGGAAAATCCAAGTCTATTTTTTCTCCTATTATTTTATCACAACTACATTCTATATTTCCATAGTTTTTGTTAATATTTATTCCTAATTTTTCAAAGGCTTTCAAATGTAACTCAATTGGTCGTGTTCCAATGTCACATCCTCCTGGATAAGAAAAGGTAACTTTTTTATGCTTTCCTACCAAGCTACCAACAAAAATTACAGAAGAACGCATTTGTCTCATCAGATCTTCTGGTATTTCATATTTATCTATCTTACTAGTATCTATTATTACTTTATTAGGCTTTTTTGTTACCGTTCCTCCTAATTTTCTTAATATTTCAAACATCATTTGCGTGTCATGTATGTTTGGCACATTATATAGTGTCGTTTTTCCTCCATTTAAAATAGTAGCTGCAATAATAGGTAATGCTGCATTTTTTGAGCCTGATATTTCTACTTCTCCTTCTAGTTTTCTGCCACCTTCTATTATGTAATCAGACATAATTTTCCCACCTTTCACGTTATTTTGCTATATATTATGTTTTCTTTACGTAAAAAGTGAATGTTAAAAAGTTCTAAAACATCAATATTTCTACTGAAATTTTAGAACTTTTATTTTCACTATTTACTTTTACTAAATATCTTCTTATTTTTTTCTTTCTCTATTTATTTTTTTCTTTTACATTTTGTCTTTTGTATAGTCTCTTTTCATCTTTATTATTTCTTACTATCAATATTTATTTTATGTTCCGGATATTTTCCTTCTTTTAATATTTCTTTTACGACTTGTGGCAAAATAGGTTGTTCGTTAATATTATCTAAGTCTAGCCAAATATATTTTAGGTAGTCTTTTCCTTCTTCATTTCTTAATTCTTCTTCAATCTTTTTATCTTCTGCTTCTTTAAATTCTGCTTGATATACAAACATATACTCATGATATTTTGAGCCTTTCATTTCAAAGAAATTCTCTATTGTTGCTATATAACCAGTTATTTCTATTTGTTTTCCAATCTCTTCTTCTACTTCTCTTTTAATTGTTGTCTCTGAATCTTCACCTATTTTTACTCTTCCTCCAATCAAACAATAATGATTTGAATTAATATTCTTATGTACTAAAATTTTATTATTATGTTTAATAACACAGGCTGCTCTTACATTTAATTTGTAATCATTTACATCAATTGTAATATCCATTTTTATACCTCCTATCATTTTTTTATTATACATATATTATATATTTTGGTCAATTAAATTTATTGTATTTTCCAAGATATAATAAATATTATAGTATAATTAAATAGTGTAAGAATTTGTTACTGTTATAATATATAAAAAAGAACCATATACTTACTATATGATTCTTTATCTGTTTTATTTTCCATAATAGCTATCTAAAAGAATTTGTTTTAATTCACTAACTAAAGGTAATCTTGGATTTGCTGTTGTACATTGATCTTCAAAAGCTCTATCAGCTAACATATCTACTTTAGCTAAAAATTCTTCTTCTTCTATTCCTGCTTCCTTGAAAGATTTAGGAATATTCATATGAGAATTCATCTCTTTTATCTTTTCAATTAAACTATTAATTCCTTCTTCTTTAGAATCTGCTTTTAGTCCTAGTTTTTTTGCTAATTGATAATATTTCTCATCTGCAATAAAATACTCATATTTAGGGAATGACACAAATTTAGTTGGCTTGCTACTATTGTATCTAATAACATATGGTAATAAAATAGCATTTATTCTTCCGTGTGGTAAATGAAATTCTGCCCCCATTTTATGAGCTAGAGAATGGTTTATTCCTAAGAAAGCGTTTGTAAATGCCATTCCTGCTATTGTACTTGCATTATGCATTCTTTCTCTTGCATTTTTGTTTGTTCCCTCATCATATGCTGTTTTTAAATATTTTACTACTAATTCTGCTGCCTTTTCTGCTAATCCATCTGTATAGTCAGAAGCCATATTTGAAACATATGCCTCGATTGCATGTGTTAAAACGTCCATTCCTGTATCTGCTGTAATTGATTTTGGTAAACTCATTACTAAATCTGGATCTACAATTGCTACATCTGGTGTTAATTCATAATCAGCTAATGGATATTTTTTATTTTTTTCTTTGTCTGTTATAACAGCAAAAGAAGTTACTTCTGAGCCTGTTCCAGAAGTTGTTGGTATTGCTACCATCTTACATTTTTTACCTAATTTAGGGAACTTATAAGTACGTTTTCTAATATCCATAAATTTTAATTTCATTCCTTCTGCATCTGCATCTGGATATTCGTAAAATAACCACATACCTTTCGCTGCATCAATTGGACTTCCTCCTCCTAATGCTATAACAACATCAGGTTGAAAACTTTCCATTGCCTTTACTCCTCTTTTTATTGTATCAAAAGATGGATCTGATTCTACTTCACTAAATATTTCAGAATGTACATATTGTTGTCTTTTTCTTAAATGATATAATATTTTATCTACATATCCTAATTTTACCATTGATTCATCTGTTACAATAAAAGCTCTTTCTATTTCTGGCATTTTTTCTAAATATTGAATTGCTCCTGCTTCAAAATATATTTTCTCTGGAACCTTAAACCATTGCATATTAACTCTCCTTTTACTTGTTCTTTTAATATTAATTAAATTTACTGAAGATACATTTGCTGTTGTTGAATTTCCACCAAATGATCCGCATCCAAGTGTAAGTGATGGCATATTAGTATTATATATATCTCCTATTGCACCATGAGTTGATGGTGAATTTACAATAATTCTACCTGCCTTCATTTTTTCTGAGAATTTTAAAATGGTTTCTTTATTTTCAGAATGAATAACTGCTGAATGACCTAGTCCTCCAAATTCCAATAATTTTTCTGCTTTACCAATTCCTTCTTCTTCATTTTCTACAATATAGTATGTTAAAACTGGACTTAGTTTTTCTTTTGAAAAAGGATATTCGTTTCCAATCCCTTCTTCGTATACTACTAAAACTTTTGTATCTTCAGGTACTTCAAATCCTGCCTCTTTAGCAATAGTACATGGTGATTGGCCTGGTACATGAGATTTTAATTTATAACCATATTCTTCTGTTTTTTCAAACATACTTTCTTGTAATTTATTTTTTTCTTCTGGACTTACAAAATAACATCCATCTTCTTTCATTAGTTTTTCAAACTCTTCATAAATATCCCTATCTACTAAAACTGCTTGTTCTGATGCGCATATCATTCCATTATCAAAAGCTTTTGATAAAACTAAGTCATTAACAGATGTTCTCAATTTTGCTGTTTTATCAATATAACATGGCACATTTCCTGGTCCAACACCTAATGCTGGTTTTCCACAAGAATATGCTGATTTTACCATTCCTGTTCCACCTGTTGCCAAAATTAAATTGACTCCTGGATGGTTCATTAGTAATCTTGTTGCTAAAATACTTGGTTCTTCTATCCATAAAATGCAATCTTTTGGAGCTCCTGCTTTTACTGCCGCATCTCTCAGAATTTCTGCTGCTTTTGAACTACATTTTTGAGCAGATGGATGAAAACCAAATATAATAACATTTCTTGTTTTTGCTGATATAATAGATTTAAACATTGTAGTTGATGTTGGATTTGTAACCGGTGTTACTCCTGCAATAATTCCAACTGGTTCAGCAATTTCTACATATCCTTCTTCTTCATTTTCTTTTATAATTCCTACAGTTTTTTCATGTTTTATACTATGATAAATATATTCTGTTGCAAACATATTCTTTGTTATTTTATCTTCATAAATTCCTCTGCCTGTTTCTTCTACAGCCATTTTTGCAAGTTCCATATGATGTTCTAGTCCTGCCATAGACATCGCTTTAGTTATATTATCTACTGTTTTTTGATCTAATTTTAAATATTCTTCTGATGCAATTTTAGCTCTTTTTACTAAATCATCAATCATTTTCTCTACTTTTTCTTCTTGGTTTATCTCTTCAGACATAAATTATCCTCCTTTTATTCTTTTGTTTATTCTAACTATTTTTATTATATATTATTAGAATTTTTTGTCAAGAAAAATTATTTATAAGTTTCTATTTTTTATTATAATATTATATAGAATTTTTTCAATTTTAGAACATTACTTTACCATATTAAGAAAAAACCGAAATATTTATTTAAATATTTCGGTTTTTTTCTTATAGGTTGTGCATTTTCAATTCATCTACAATTAAAGAAATGAACTGTGAATTGTTTGGTTTTCCACTGTACTTGTTTATTGTATATCCGAATAATTCTTGGATATACTGCAAATTACCTCTATCACAACATACAGTTATTGCACTTCTAATAGCCCTTTCAACTCTAGCAACTGTTGTATCAAAGCTTTTTGCTACTCTTGGATATAATTCCTTTGTTATAGCTTCTAGCAACTCACTTTCGAAATAGCAAGCTATTATTGCTTCCCTCAAATAATAGAATCCTTTTAAGTTTCTTGGGATTCCAAGTTTTGATAATACTTTTGTAACTTTTGTTTTAATTGTATTATCTTCTTTCAAAACTTCACTTTTAACTTCATTTTCTCCTGAAGCATTGAGGTAGTTATTTAAAACCTTTTCAAATTCACTGTAAAGTTTCCGAGAGATTTCCTCCTTTTTTTCTTCACAAAACTTTCTCAAGTTTTCCTTTTCTTCTTCGCTTATTGTCGACATAAAAGCACTTCCTTTCTAACTATTGGTCTTTGCCTAATAAGCAATTATTATAGTATAATTATTTTTGATTTTTTTCAATTGTTTTTTACAAAAATTGTAAATTATTATATGAAACACTATTATTTTTATATAATAATTTACAAAATGCTTCAAAAAAACAAACCATACTAAAATATGATTTGTTTTTATTGTTATTAATTATATAAATATTTTTGTGGATTAACATGGTTACCATTAATTCTTATTTCAAAATGTAAATGGGCTCCTGTTGAATTTCCTGTTGATCCAACTGCTGCTATAGTATCTCCTGCTGAAACCTTCTGACCTACTGTTACATACATTTTACTTGTATGCGCATACCAAGTTTCAACTCCATCTCCATGGCTAATTTTTACCAAATTCCCATATGAACCACTGTAACTTGCATTAGTTACAATTCCATCTGCGACAACTTTAATTGGCGTTCCTGTAGTAGCTGCTATATCTAATCCTGTATGAGTTGATTTTCTAAGACTACTACTTTCTCCATATCTAGAAGTAATTGTTCCTGATATAGGTTTTAAGGCTAGTTTTATACCATTAACTTCTGGCATTAATTCCTCTTCTTTTTCTTCTTTTTGTTTTTCTATTTTTTCTTTTATCATTTCTTCTGATTCTTGCTTAGCTACTTCTATTTTTGTAGTATTAACTTCATTCTCATTTTGAGTGTATTTTTCTATAATACTCAAATCTAATTCTTTTTCTTCATTATCATCCTTAATTTGTTTAATTAATTCCTCTGCTTCTTCTATTGTATTTACTGAATTTATTTTTTCATTATTAAAAGCTATTTCATAATATTTATATGTTATAAGTAAATTTTCTTGAATTTCATTTATAATTTGGTCATCGTTTGTCTTAAGTGTTCTGTCTACAAGCTTTAACTCATATTCTGGGTTTTCTTTCATTTCAACTGTGTCAATATTTTTTTGACTTGTCGCAATAACTTTATTTTCTATTAATTCTTCTAAAGATTGTTTATTTTGAATAATTCCTAATTCTTTTCCAGATATACTTACTATATAACTTGGTTTATATTTGATTAATATTATCGCGATTATAAAACCAATAGCTATTAGTATGATGTTAAAATACTTTAAAATTTCTTTTGTACAGTATTTTAATTTCCTGTTTAAAATATATATTCACTCTCCTTTTTTTGATTGTATTTAAAACGCGACCAATTTCTATTATACTATATATTTTCCCAAAAATCAAATTATGTATACTTTTTTTGGCTTAATTTGTCTTTTTATAATAAAAATACTTTTCATGATTTCCTTTTTTTGCTATTTTTTCTCTTTTTTATTTCTTTTTACTTCATTTTTCTTACTTTTTCTTGTTTGTTTAATTCTCAACTATCAATTCAGCAATCATTTTAACCTATAGGTTGCACCTGTATATTTTAGTTTCTGTAAATTTAAACCATAAAATGCTATTATGTTTTAAAAAATAGGAAGGTGATAAAAATGGCTTTAGATTATAGCGTAATCGGTCAAAGAATAAAACAGGCAAGACTTGCTAAAAATTTAACACAAGAAGATTTAGCAGAACAAATTGACATTTCTGTCGCATTTTTAAGCAGAGTTGAAAGAGGAAACTCACATATAAATTTGAAAAGATTAAATCAGCTATGTAGATTGTTAGATGTTTCAGAAGGTTATATTTTAAATGGTGCTTCTAGCAATTCAACTAACTATTTAGATAAAGAATTTTCAGAATTACTAAAAGGTTGTTCTTCTGAAAAACAAAGACTTATTTATGATATAGCAAAAGTAATTGCAGAATCTTATAATAATAATGATGATTAATAATAATTGAAGTTATAAAATAAATGTGGACACAAAATGTTTACATTTATTTTTTTTATTTTGATTGATAATGTTTTTATGATATGTTATTATAATAAATGACTAATTAGTAAATAATATAATTATATGAGGAGGTAAATTATGAAATTTGAACAATGGAAAGATTTTAAAAAGGGAGATTGGGAATCAGAAATTAATGTAAGAGATTTTATTCAAAAGAATTATACGCCTTATGAGGGAGATAGTTCTTTCTTAACAGGAACAACAGAAAAAACAAAAAAGCTTTGGAACGAAGTTCTTGATCTTTACAAAAAAGAACACGATTCAGAAGGTGGAGTTCTTGATATAGATACAAAAACAATATCAACTGTTGCTTCTCATGAGGCTGGTTATATTGATAAAGATTTAGAAGATATAGTAGGACTTCAAACTGATAGTCCTCTAAAAAGAGCTATAATGCCATTTGGTGGTATAAGAATAGTTGAGAAATCTTGTGAAGCATATGGAAGAAAAGTAGATGAAGAAGTAGAAGAAATTTTCCATAAATATAGAAAAACTCATAATGATGGAGTATTTGATGTATATACACCAGACATAAGAGCTGCTAGAAGTTCTCATTTAATTACAGGTCTTCCTGATGGTTATGGTCGTGGAAGAATTATAGGAGATTATAGAAGAGTTGCGCTTTATGGTGTTGATATTTTAATAGATGAAAAGAAACAAGAATTAAATGTTTTAGATGTTGATGAATTAACAGAAGAAATAATTCGTGAAAGAGAAGAAATCAGCGAACAAATTAAAGCTTTGAATGCCTTAAAAACTATGGCTTCTAAATATGGATTTGATATTTCTCAACCTGCAAAAAATAGTATAGAAGCTGTTCAATGGTTATACTTTGGATATTTAGGTGCTATTAAAGATCAAAATGGTGCTGCTATGAGTATTGGTAGAACTTCTACTTTCTTAGATATTTATTTTGAAAGAGATTTAAAAAATGGTACTATTACTGAAGAAGAAGCTCAAGAAATTATGGATCATTTTGTTATGAAATTAAGATTAGTTAGATTTCTTAGAACTCCTGAATATAATGAATTATTTAGCGGAGACCCTGTATGGGTAACAGAAAGTATTGGTGGTATGGGAATTGATGGTAGAACTTTAGTTACAAAAAATTCTTTTAGAATTTTACACACATTAGAAAATTTAGGACCTGCTCCTGAACCAAATTTAACTGTATTATGGTCAACTAGACTACCTGAAGGATTTAAAAAATTCACTACTGATTTATCTATAAAAACTTCTTCAATTCAATATGAAAATGATGATTTAATGAGAATAACTTTAGGAGATGATTATGGAATCGCTTGCTGTGTTTCTCCTATGAAAATTGGAAAACAAATGCAATTCTTTGGTGCTAGGGCAAATTTAGCTAAAACTTTACTATATGCAATTAATGGTGGAAAAGATGAAAAAACTGGAAAACAAGTAACTCCAAAATTCGAACCTATTACTTCTGAATATTTAGATTATAATGAAGTAATGGATAAATTTAATCAAATGATGGATTATGTAGCAAAAATTTATATTAAAGCTTTAAATGCTATTCATTATATGCATGATAAATATTCTTATGAAGCAATTGAAATGGCTTTACACGATAGAGAAATTTATCGTACAATGGCTTGTGGAATTGCTGGTTTATCTGTAGTTGCAGACTCTTTATCTGCTATTAAATACGCAAAAGTTAAAGTTATTAGAGATGAAACAGGTTTGGCTGTTGATTATGAAATAGAAGGTGACTTCCCAAAATTCGGTAATGATGATGATAAAGTTGATCAAATTGCTGTTGATATAGTAAAGAATTTTATGGATAAATTAAGAAAACATCAAACTTATAGAAATTCTACTCATACTTTATCTATTTTAACAATTACTTCAAATGTAGTTTATGGTAAAGCAACAGGAAATACTCCTGATGGTAGAAGAGCTGGCGCTCCATTTGGACCTGGTGCAAACCCTCTTCATGGAAGAGATACTAATGGTGCATTAGCAGTTATGAATTCAATTGCTAAATTACCATTTGATTCTGCTCAAGATGGAATTTCTTATACATTTTCTATTACTCCAGGAACTCTTGGAAAAACAGAAGAGGAACGTGTAAACAATTTAGTAAATATGCTTGATGGATATTTTACACAAACAGGTCATCATATTAATGTAAATGTTTTTGATAGAAGTCTATTAGAAGATGCAATGGAACACCCTGAAAAATATCCTCAATTAACAATAAGAGTTTCAGGATATGCAGTTAATTTTGTTAAATTAACAAGAGAACAACAATTAGATGTAATTAATAGAACAATACATGAAAAAATTTAAAATATTTTGTTCTTAAGTAAGGAGCATTTAAATGGAAGAAAAAGATTTAAGATATTATGCTAAAGTTCATTCTGTTGAATCTTTTGGTACAGTAGATGGACCGGGTATTCGTTTTGTACTTTTCTTACAAGGTTGTCATTTACAATGTAAATATTGTCACAATAGAGATACTTGGGATATGAAAGGTGGTAGTTACAAATCTTTAGATGATATATTTAATAAAATAATGAACTACAAGAACTATATCTTCCCTAATGGTGGCGTTACTATTACTGGTGGTGAACCTCTTTTACAAGCCAAATTTATTTTCGAACTTTTTTCAAAGTTAAAAGAACAGCATATCCATACTTGTATTGATACATCTGGAATGGTTGCTTTAACAGAAGATATTAAAAAGGTTTTATCTGTAACCGATTTGGTTTTATTAGATATTAAACACATTGATGATGAAAAGTGTAAAAATTTGGTTGGAAAATCAAATAAACTTGAATTAGAATTTGCAAAATATCTGAGTGATAATAATATAAAAATGTGGATTAGACAAGTTTTAGTTCCTGGATATACTGATGATAAAGATGATTTATTGAAATTAAAGAATTTTATTTCTACATTAAAAACTGTTCAAAAAGTTGAATTGCTACCTTATCATAATCTTGGAAGATATAAATGGGAAAAACTTGGTATTACTTATCCTTTGGAAGGTGTTTCTCCTGCTAGTGATGAAGATGTAGAAAAAGCAAAAAATATTTTGGGAATTTAATAACTTAAGTATTTTTATAATATAAAAAAAGAGTTAATATTAGATATTTTCTAACTTAACTCTTTTTTTGTTACATTCCTAATAATTTTAATTCAACATTTTCTTTTTTATATTTTCCATTTTCTAATTTAAACTCTACCAAGGTATTCTCTAATGTTTCCTCGTTTTGTCTTAAATCAGTTGTAAAATACAATTTTATTTGAGGTATTTCAACTTGATTTGTTACAATTTCTTTGAATGCTTCTGCCATATGTTTTTCATCCTCACAAATCAATATTAATTGTGGCATTCCTGAAAATCCCGAATCTCCTGGTACAAAATTTTCATAAAAATCTTTATATAAAATCATTTTATCTATTAATTTCTTTTTCCAGTCTTGTTCTCTTCTAATTGCTTCAAAAACAAATTGAATAGATTTTCCATTTTTGGTTAATTTAACTGCTCCTCCAGTTGCTTTAAAAACTTTTCCTGTTATTTTTGCATTAATTGCTGGTTTTACTATATAACTATCAAAAGCTTTTACTTTTCTTAAATATGCAATTAATGTTTGGTTTCCAGCTAATCTTTTCTTTATCATTGCAACTGGCTTCGTGTTATCAGATGGTTGCCATTTACATTCAGTTTCTTTTGAATTTAATAAATATTTTCCCATTTTTTCTAAGCAATAAATTCTATATATTCCTTTTCCTTCTTCTGAAGTAAAATAATATCTAGTTAAAATTTTTGATTTCACTAATTGCTCTAATTTATTATTTAATTTATCTTGAGATTTTGGATCGAATCCTTTAATTTCTAACATTTGATATAACTGTCTTGAAGTAATAAATTCAAATTCATTTACTAAATCCAATATTGCAAAATGAATTTCATTTATATGACCAATATTTATCTTATGTACAATTTGATTCATTGACACATATCCGTCTTTACCATCAAAAGTTTTAATTTCTCCTTCTCTAATAGCAAATGGTGATATCTGTGCTTTTATCTGGTTATCTTCAACCATTTCAATTCCTCCTCTTTTAATTTATATAAATTATTTTTTAATACTAGTTTAAACAATTAATAACTTTACTTTTTTCTTATCTGCATCAATTTTCTTTATATATACTTCTACATCTTGTCCATATTGAAGTCCATCTTCATATTCTGCCATTCCTACTAAGTTTGGAGTAAGTTCAATAAAAATTCCATTTTTGTGTTTTTCTGTTTCTCTTACTTTTCCTTTTACTTTTATTCCTGTAGTAAATTTTTCTACATTTTCTTCCCATGAACCTAATGTCTCTTTATAAGATAAAATTACTTTTCCTTGCTCTCTATCTATAGATTTTACCACAACTTCTATTTTTTGTCCAATTCTTACTCTTTCATATGGTGTTTTAATTCTAGCAACTGATAAATCTTCTATATGAACTAATCCTACAACTCCACCACCAATTTCTACAAAAGCTCCATATGGTTTTATATTTTTTACTATTCCTGTTACTTTTTCGCCTATTTTTAAATCATTTTTTACCCAATCCAATGCTTCTTCTTGAACCTCTCTTCTTGATAAAATTAGTTGCATTTCTGGGTCTATATCTCTCACTTTAAATTGTACAAATTTATTTACTTTACCTGTACATAAATTTTCTTTTGGTAGTCCATTTTCTTGTAAGTTAATCCCTTCTACATCTTTCCTTGGTATAATTCCATTTAATCCATTTTCAAAACTTACATATAAATTATAATTATCATCACATTTTTTCACAAGTCCTTGTACTGTTTCATTGTTTTTTATATACTGTTTCACATTTGTTTGATTTAATTTTGTGACTTCATTATTCCATCCTTCTGGCATAATTCTCATTGTATTCATTCGTTATTTTCTCCTTTTATCTTATGTTTTTGGTTTATTATATCCCGTCTACTCTCATTTTTCAATATTTTCATTTAAAATTTTTCTTACTTCTTTATTATTTAAATATCTCCATTTTCCGAAGTGGTATATCTTTTACTCCTATTCCAGCAATCTTACTTCTGTGTAAGGCTAAAACACTATGACCAATTGCTTCACACATTTTCCTAACTTGTCTATTTTTTCCTTCATGAATTGCAATTTCTAGTCTTGAAATATTTTTTTCTTCATCAGTTTTTAAAATCTTTACTTTGGCAGGTTTTGTTATATATTCTCCTATATCTACTCCTATTTCCAAATTTTTAACTTCTTCTTTTTTTATAATTCCTTTTATTGTTACTGTATATGTCTTTTCTATCTCATGTTTTGGATGTGTTACTTTATAAACAAATTCACCATCATTTGTAAGAATTAAAGCTCCTGATGTATACATATCTAATCTTCCAACAGGTACTAGTCTTTTTCTTATTTTTACTAAATCCATAACTGAATCTCTATTAAATTGATCTTTTACTGTTGTTACATATCCTATAGGTTTATTTAACAAAATATAAATATACTTTTCTTCTATTTCTACTTTCTTTCCCTCATATCTTATTTCATCTACATTAGGTGTTACTTTTGTTCCTAACTCATTTACTATTTTTCCATTAACATATACCTTTCCCTGTTTAATTAACTCCTCTGCTTTTCTTCTAGACGCAATTCCAGCATCTGCAAGATATTTTTGTAACCTTATTTGCTCCATATTTCCTCCTTGAGACAGAGGGGACAGGTCTTTAGTGTCTCATTTCTTTATTATTTTTTTATTTTAACTCTATCTACTTTTAATGAGACACTAAAGACCTGTCCCCCTTTGTCTCATTTGTTCTATAATATCTTTAAAATACTTTGGTAGTTCAGCTTCTATAAACATCTCTTTTTTTGTAACTGGATGTTTAAATTTTAAACTTTTAGCATGTAAGCATTGCCCTTTTATGTTCCACTGATTTTTTCCATTAGAATATACTTCGTCTCCTATAACAGGATATCCTATTTCAGATAAATGTACTCTTATTTGATGTGTTCTTCCTGTTTCTATTTTTATTTCTAGTAATGTACAATTATATTTTGGAAATCTTTCTATTACTTTAAAATGTGTAATTGCTTCTTTTCCTTTTTTATTTACTGCCATTTTTTTTCTATCTTTTGTGCTTCTTCCGATTGGCATGTTTATTGTTGCTTGATTTTCCTTAACTATTCCTTTTACTAATGCTATATATGTTTTTTCTACTTCGTGCTTTTTTATTTGTTCACTCATTTTTACATGAGCTATATCATTTTTTGCAACTATAAGTACTCCTGATGTATCTTTGTCTAATCTGTGTACAATTCCTGGTCTTAATTCTCCTCCAATTCCAGATAAAGTTCCTTTACAAATAGCCATTATTGCATTTACTAATGTTCCATCTGGATTTCCATTTGCAGGATGAACAACTAGTCCTTTTGGCTTGTTTACTACAATAATGTCATTATCTTCATAAAGAATCTCAATTGGTATATTCTGTGCTTTTATAGATACTTCTTTTGGTTTATCTTCTTCTACTATAACCTCATCTTTTTCTTGAATTTTATATGATGCTTTTGTCTTTTTATTGTTTACTAAAATTTTTCCTTCTTCTATTAATCTCTGAATTGTAACTCTTGAAGCAGTTTCTATTTTAGTTGATAAATAAGCATCTATCCTATTATTCTCTTCCTCTTTTTTTACAATAATCTTTTCCATTAATTTACTTCCTATCTTTTTATACAAAAATATTTTTTGTATTAATACATGATTTAAAGATAAAACAATTTTCTATATTTACGCTCTATTATTCAGTGATTCTTTCATATACAACAAAATACTTATCACTATATAATTCTTTATATTTCTTATCATTTGTTTTAGCTATAATCATATTCATTTTAGAATTTTTATATGTTATAACATGTGTTATTTTGTATTTTTCAAAAGTATCTTCATAAAATTTACTTATATTTGATGTTTCTATAAAATCCATAAATATATCATCTTGTTTACCACTAAATTCTGGTGCATATAAATCTGCTCTTGAATCTATAAATACTGGAATTCCTCTATATAACATATAAGATCCATAATTATATTCATTATAAAATCTAGCTTGTCCTAAGTCTATATTATTTAATATATAATCACATGCCTGTACAGGATAAGTTGATTCATCAATATAAGAATCATTAATTTTATCTTTTGCCATGTAATAACTAAATCCTAACATTATAATTGATATACTAATAATTCCAATTGCACTTGTAATTTTTTTCATAATATCTTCTAATTTTATTTTTGTATATTGACTTATTAAATCCATTATTAACCTATTAAATATAAGTGAACACACTAAAGCAAACATTGTTATTTGCCTTCTAGATGCTAACATTAAATAGCACAATCCCCCTAGCATAAATAAGTCACTTAATCTTATTTTTACCTTTGTAAATATTAACATTGCTAAAAATAATATTAAAGTACAAATTACTTCTGTTTCATTTGTAATTGTCATTGGTAAATGTTCATTTATATTTTGAGTTGTATTTCCTTGCATTGTTTTTACTAAATACGTATATGGTGTTGTTCCTAATGGTGTTAATAGTCCAGTAAATAAACAAATTATCATAATTAAAATTAGCCATTTAACATTGTCATTTCTATTTAATTTTATTTTATAAGGATTTTGTAATTCTTTACTTCTTTTTATTTTTATTTTATCTATTTTTTCTTCTAACTCTTTTAATTCTTTCTTTGCCTCTGATAATTTTTCTTCTTGATTTTCCATTTTAGATAATTTTTTTATTTTATTCTTTAGTTGTCTAACAGTTGTTTTTCTATATATAATAGTTTCTGCAAAACATGCAATAATGTATTGTGCTATATATGGCAAATATAATACAAAATAAAATGGAAATACTGCTAAGTGTAAGTTAGCAATTAATATTGGAATTATAATTAATCCTATTGCATATCTTTTCTTTTTGCTTTCTAAAAACTTCTCAATAAAAAATATAGTTAAAATAAATAATATAAAAGTTACTAATTGCGCTCTTGCTGCTATATATCCTCTTATTAAATACATAACTCCTATTGTTATTAAAAATGATAATATCTGATTTTTAGCTAATTTAGTATTTACTAGATAAATTGAAATGCCTAATATTGCTGATAAAATACATGTTGTAACATATATTCCAGTCATGCCAAACGAATTATAAATAAAATAAGTTATTACATCATATGCCCAATGTGGATATGTGTATGCTAAATTTTCATGCCATGAAAATGGATCTTGCATGTCAATTCCATCTTTTACTATATGTTCTCCTATTTTTATTGTATAAAAAGTATCATTTTGCAAAGTGACTGGTGTTAATGCTATGCAAAAAATTGCTATTAATATAATTGCCATTATATTAAATTTGATAATTGAATTTATCTTTTTAGTTTTAGAAACTTCCTTATTTTTTACTGTACTCATTATATACCTCTTCTTATTAATTTTGTTGTTAAAATTATAACAAAAAAAGTTTCAAAAGACTAGACTTTTGAAACCTTTTTATAAAATTTATTGTTATAATTTTAATTATTAAACTTATTATAGTAATATAATCTATTTTATATTTTTACACAGCTTCTTGATTTTCTTTTTCTACTTCATTTTCATTATTTTTTTCTTCAATAACTTCTAAACTTCCAATTGAAACTTCATAAGCAACTCTAGTTTCTACTGTACCATCTTCATGCTTTTTCTCATAAGTTCTTGATTGGACTCTACCAACAACTTTTACTTGACTACCTACTTCTAAGTTTTGACAAAATCTTGCATTTCTTCCCCATGCTATACATGGAATATAATCTGACTTATTATAAGCTCTGTTTACAGCAAGTAAAATATCTGATATTTCTCTTCCAAATGGTGTTTGTCTATAAATAGGTTTTTTACAAATATATCCTATTAATACAACTTCATTTGTTATCATGTCTTTTTTTACCATTTCATTTTCTTCTATTTCTTCTTCATTATCGTCTTCTAGTTCTGTAATGTCTTTTGCAAAAACAGTTAGTATTAATCTGTTTCTTTCATTTTCGTAGCTATTATAAGATCTAAATTGACCTTTTACTAATAGTTTGTTTCCTTCTTGTAATGTATCTTCTTTAATCAATCTTTCTGAAACAGTAATAGGTATAATATCACTATTTCCACTTAAACGAGGTATCATTAAGTTAAATATATAAAAGCTTTCTCCATAAATTTCATGACTAAATTTCTTTTCTCCTGTAACTTTACCAACTAATGTTAAATAGTTGTTTTCTAAATAATTTGTATCCAATTTTTTTCCTCCCTATTTTTTTATTTATCCTCGGTTTACAAAATCATTTTATAATTTTGCATAAGTTATTTGCTTTTATTTTTCAAATAACTTAATTGTATATTTTTCTTTGTGTACGATTAACTACAGTTACTATTATACACCATTTTTTTGGTTTTGTCTACATAAAAAGTTAATTTTGTTCAAAAAAGTTAGATTTTTCCTGTGTTTTGTTAATTATGGAATTATCATTAATTAAATATATTATATATATTAACAAAATTTCATAAACCATTACTCTCTCATTTTCACTTATTTTTATTCTTTTTTCTCCTATTTCTATTATTTGATTTTTTCTATTTAATATGTTTTTTTGTAAATATATTAGTATATTAGCATCTGTTATACTAGATACTGTTACATCTGCTTTTTGGTTTAATCCATAAGTTATAATATTAGTTTTATCTTGATTTAAAATTTCAAATTGTAAATTTATGTCTGTATTAATAATTACATATTTTGATTTTGAACATAATTTTTCAATTATATTAATTTCATTCGTAAAATTTTCTAGATTTGAATTTATTATAATAATTTCAAATTTTATATTTTTTATATTTTCTATACTTTTTTTATTAATATGAATTAACTCTAATTGTGGTTCTTTCAATTCTTCCTTTACCTTGTCAAAACTTTTATGATCTGAAATCATTCCAATAAAAGTCATTTTTTATCCCCTTACATTTTTTTATTTTTATTATGTCCTACATTTCCAATTTTATACATTATTTACTTTTTATTTGTGTTCCATTATTATTAATTGTATAATTTTCTTGATATATTAAATCTGATATTCTAACAACTTCAAGGCCTTTTGCTTTTATATTTTTTATTATCATATCTAAACTTTCTGCTGTATGCTTAGTTCCATTATGGCTAAGTATAATATCACCAGCTTTTATCTTTTCTTTTAACCTATTCCACATTTCGTCTCCTGTAATTCCTGTATAATCTAAAGTATCTAGATTCCATTGAATACAGAAATATCCTTTATCTCTTGTTGCTTTTATTACTGTGTTATTATATTCTCCATATGGCGCCCTGTATATTTTTGTTCTATTTCCTGTTATTTTTTCAATTTTATCGTTACTTTTTTCTATTTCATTAATATTTTCTTCATATGTTAAATTATTTACATGTGGGTGTGTATCACTATGGCTTGCTATTTCATGTCCTGCATCTTTTATCTTTTTTACTGCTTCTGGGAACTTTTCAATCCAATCTCCTACCATAAAAAATGTTATCTTTGTATTGTTTTTTTGCAATGTTTCTAATATGCTATCTATATCATCTGCATTCCATGCACAATTCATTGTAAAAGCAACTTTATTTTCTTCTGTTTGTACATTATAAATTGGTAGTAGTTTTTGGTTCTCAGCAGATGTCTCTATTGTTTTCTGATTTTCTTGACCAAAGTTACTTGCTACAAAGAATAATACTATTACTGTTACTAAAGATACTGCATATGTATATATTTTTTGTTTATTAAATACGAAAAACATAAAAAAACCTCCTATTTCAAGCTACTTTAATTTTATGCTTGTTATAGGAAAAACATTCATATTTTATTTTATATTATCTATTTTTTTCAATATGTACCTTTAGTCGTTTATACTTACTGTCTATTTCACATAAAATATCATACAAAACAATTCAACTTTCGTCTTTTTTCTTCATATTATATACAAACAACATTTAAGTTGTTTATAAGAAAGGAATGAGAAATATGGATATGGAAGGAAAAAAACCTTATTGCCCAGTTTTAGATGTTGATGGTGTTATTTCAGGAGGCAAACAATTTGATTTAGATATTACTTTACCAGAAGATAACCGTGATGTTATATATGGTGTTGTAAAAAATTGTTTTAAAGAGCCTGTAGATAATGCTGTTGTAAAATTAGTTGAAGTAGTATGCGAACATGGCAAAGAAGAAAGAAGACCTATAGGTCATACTTTTACTGATAAAGAAGGAGAATTTGTATTTGGTCCTTTATGCCCTGGAAAAGAATATGCTTTACAAATCTGGGTTAATGATACAAAAAAAGTAAAAATATGTGCCAAATGTCATCATGAAGGCAAATGTCTAAAAGGTGATAAATGCGATAAATGTGATTGTTTCATTGATGAAAAACATGAACCATGTAAAAAATGTGATAAAAAAGACGGCTTTTTAAAAGAAGAAGATTTTAAAGATATGAATTTCTAATAAAACTATAAATATCTGTTAATTTTAGTTTGATAAAAAATAGATGCTTATTTTGAGTTTTATCTCCTATAAGCATCTTTTACCTTATTACATAATTCCCATCTTTTTTGCTAATTGTTTACCTTTTTTCATAATCATTTTTTTATTCATTTTTCCTGTTTCTGCATACATCATAACAAATCCAGTAGTTATTAAACCTCCAATTACAACTCCTTTTACAAATTTCATAAAAATCCCTCCTCTTTTTATTTATTATTTGTTTTTTTATCTTTTTTATACAATCTTATTATGGAATATATTTCATTAATCGCAACTATTATTAAGAAAACTCCAAAACATTTTTTTAATATTTTAACATCTGTATATACTGATATATTAGAGCCTATAATAGCTCCTAAAATACCAAATATAGATATTATTATTGCTAATTTTAAATCAATATTTTTATTTTTTATATTTATAATTATTGCAACAATTGAAGTTGGAATAAAGAATATTAAGTTTGTCGCTTGAGACACATGTTGCTCTATTCCCATCATAAAAGTAAGAAGAAATATTAAGATTGTTCCTCCTCCCATACCCGTTCCACTTACAATTCCAGATATCATTCCAATAAGAATTTCTATCATATTTCTACCTCCGATTTGGAATGTTTCCGATTTTTATTTTTGCAATTGTTTAATTTGCTGTTAACATTCTAACTGCTACATATATTAAAAATATAGCAAAAGCACTTTTTAATATCTTTTCTGGCAATTTTTTTAATAATTTTGCTCCTATATATCCCCCTATTGCACCTCCTAGAGCACACAAAAATGCTATTTTCCAATTAATATAGTTTCCTTTATAATAGAAAAAACTACTTGTTAATACCATAGGTAAAATACAAAATATTGATGTTCCTCTTGCTTTTATATCTTTGATTTTTAATAAATATATAAATGCTGGAACTAATATCATTCCTCCTCCAGTAGAAAATAGTCCGCTTATTATTCCAGCTATAAAACCTATTGCCATTTTTAAAAAAATTTTGTTTTTATTCATATTATTATTTTGAAGTTTTTTTCAGAATTTATTCATTTTATTTAAAAAAAAGAGCTATATTACATAGTAATATAACTCATTTTTCATCTTTTACATAATATTTAGTTCCAACCATTTTATCTGGAAGATATTGTTGCTCTACATAGTGTCCTGGGAAATCATGTGGATACAAGTATCCCTCATGATATCCTAATTCTTTCATTTTTTCTATAGGAGCATTCCTAATATGCATTGGAACTTCTCCTGTGTCTTTTGTTTTAACATCTTCTAATGCTTTGTTTATTGCCATATATGATGCATTTGATTTTTTTGATGTTGCTACATAAATAGCTGCTTCTGACAATAATATTCTTGCTTCTGGCATTCCTATCATATGTACTGCTTGCATTGCACTATTTGCAACAACTAACGCATTTGGATTTGCCATTCCAACATCTTCTGATGCACATATTACTATTCTTCTAGCTAAAAACATTGGATCTTCTCCACCATTTAACGCACGTGCTAAATAAAATACTGTTGCATCTGGATCTGAACCTCTCATTGATTTAATGAATGCACTAATATTATCATAATGTTGCTCACCGTTTTTATCGAAAATCGCCTTTTTACTTTGAACACTATTTTTTATATCTTCATCTGTTAAATGAATATAACCATCATCACTCATTGCTGTTGTTAAAGTTGCTACTTCTAATCCATTTAGTGCTGTTCTTACATCACCATTGGATATTGTAGCTAATTTTTTTAATGTAGCATCTTCAATTTTTATATTATATTCTCCAAGGCCGTCTTTATTTTTTATTGCATTTTTTAAAATATCGTATATATTATCCTCTGTTAATGGATCTAGCTTTACAACCATTGATCTTGAAATTAAAGCTTTGTTTACTTCAAAATATGGATTTTCTGTTGTAGCTCCTATTAGTATTATTGTTCCATTTTCTACATAAGGAAGTAGAGCATCTTGTTGTAATTTGTTAAATCTATGAATTTCATCTATAAATAATATGCTTTTTCCTGTTGGATTTAGCATGAAGTTTTTTGTTTCTTCTATTACTTTTTTTATATCTGCTACTCCTGCTGTTACTGCATTTATTTTGTAAAATTTATATTTCGTTGTTTCACTTATTACTCTTGCAAGTGAAGTTTTTCCACATCCTGGAGGTCCAAATAGAATGATACTAGATAGTCTATCTGCTTTAATTGTTCTATATAAAATTTTATCTTTTCCGTAATACATGTTCTTGACCAATATATTCTTCTAATGTTTTTGGTCTTACTCGAAATGCTAATGGTTCATTCATATTCATAATCTCTACCTCTATTTTTATTATTTTCCTAATGCTACTAATCCTTTTCTTATTAATTCTTCTGTTGACATTTCCATCGTTGGTAATTTTTCAAAGGCTTTTTCTATTTCTTTTCTATTATATCCTAAAACTTGAAGAGCTGAAATTGCTTCTTTTACTTTTTCGTCATTTTGAATAGCTATTTGTATTTTTGAACTTGCCTTATTTTCTATTGTATCTTTTATAGCTTTTACTTCTTGTTCTTTCTTTATTTTATCTTTTAGTTCTAATATTATTCTTTTAGCTGATTTTGGTCCTATTCCAGGAATTCCTGTTAATGCTTTTACATCTTCTGAAATAACAGCTAATGCAAACTCAGAAGGTTCACATACAGCAAGCATTGTAAGAGCTGTTTTTGCTCCAACTCCACTTACTCCAAGTAAAAGTTCAAACATCTTTAATTCTTCTAGGGTATTAAAACCAAAAATACTTATGTCATCTTCTCTTACTCTGTAATATGTATGTACTTTTACTGTGTCTCCTATATTTCCTATATTTTCTATTCCTAATTCTGACATGAATACTTTATAACCAATGCCTCCAACATCTATTACTACATATTCAGTCATTTTCATTTCTAATTTTCCCTTTATATATGCTATCATTTTTTTCCTCTCTAATTTAACTTTTATGTATCATAAAAATAAGTTGCTTCCAAGTCTGCTTCATGTGTTAATAAAGCAATTGGATATTTTGTATAACTTGCTCCTATTGCATTATAATTTTCTTTTGGCTCAGTGTATCCCATATGCCAACGTATAGAGTATTTTTCTTCTGGTGTTAATTTCATATATTCTGTAATCATCATTACTGATTTTTCTCCATGTCCATATGGTATTGTATCTTCTATTGTGTAATATGGTACTTTTTCCCAAACTCCCAAGGCATTTTTAGCATTTCTAAAATCTACTTTATAAAAATTAGTTTTACAAATATCATGTAATAATCCTATTATAATTATTGATTCTTCTGGTATATCTATTTTTAATATGCTATTTTCTACTTTATGTTTTAATATTTCATAAACTTTTATACTATGTTCTACAAGACCACCTTCGTGATTTCCATGAAATCTTGTACTTGCTGGTGCAATAAAAAAATCTGATTTTTCTAAAAATTGTATTAATTCGTCTATTCCTTCTCTTTTTACTTTTTTTAATAATTCTAAAAATTGTTCCTTCATTTTTCGCCCACCTTTTTTAATTTTTTCTTTGCTAATTATATAAATATTATAATTAAAAGTCAACATTTTTTTGCAAATTTATGTTTGTATTATTTTTATACTAGCTTCTCTTTTTGAACATAATGAACAGATTAGATTAATCTGTAATACTATTTAACAATTTATTACATACCAATTTTAAAATTAATAAAAAGGTAATGACTACTTTCTTAGTAATCACTACCTTCTCTTTTTACATTACCTTTTTTATTCTCTCAATTGCCTTAATTGTATTTTCCTTCGTTCCAAAAGCTGTTAATCTAAAATATCCCTCTCCATGAGGTCCAAATCCACTTCCTGGAGTTCCTACAACATTTGCTTTTTCTAATAGTTCATCAAAAAACTCCCAAGACGTCATACCATCTGGAACTTTCAACCATACATATGGTGAATTAACTCCTCCATAACATGTAAATCCAGCTTCTTCTAAACCTTTTTTTATTATTTTAGCATTTTCCAAATAATAATTTATATTTTCTTTTATTTCTTTTTTACCTTTTTCAGAATATGTTGCTTCTGCTGCTCTTTGTACTATGTAAGATACACCATTAAATTTTGTACAAGTTCTTCTATTCCATAACTTATTATAGCTTATTTCTTTTCCATCTTTTGTATATCCTTTTAACTCTTTTGGTATTACTACATATGCACATCTAACTCCTGTAAATCCTGCTGTTTTTGAGTAGCTTTTGAACTCAATTGCAACTTCCTTTGCTCCTTCTACTTCATAAATACTATGTGGTATTTTTTCTTCTGTTATGAATGCTTCGTATGCAGCATCATATAAAATTACTGAATTATTTGCTTTAGCATAGTCTACCCACTTCTTCAATTCTTCTTTTGTTAAAACTGTTCCTGTTGGATTATTTGGGAAACATAGATATATCATATCTACTTTTTCTTTTGGTAGCTCTGGCATAAAGTTATTTTTAGCAGTTACAGGTAAGTATATAACATCTCTTCCTGACATAATATTTGTGTCTAAATATACTGGATAAACAGGGTCTGTAATAGCTACTTTGTTTTCTTTTCCAAAAATATCTACTATATTTCCACAATCACATTTTGCTCCATCTGATACAAATATTTCATCTTTTTCTACATCTATTCCTCTTGATTTATAATCGTTTTTTACTATTGCATCTCTTAAGAAATCATAACCTTGCTCTGGTCCATATCCTTTAAAACCTTCTTTTGTTCCTATTTCATCTACTGCTTTATGCATAGCTTCTATACATGCTGGAACTATAGGCCTTGTAACATCACCTATTCCAAGTTTTATTATTTCCTTTTCTGGATTTTCTTCAGTAAATTTTGCTACTTTTTTTGCTATTGTTGAAAATAAATAGCTATCTTGTAATTTTAAAAAATTTTCATTTATTAAACTCATTCTAATTCCCCCTCAAATACTGTTACTGCTGGTCCTGTCATATAAATATGATTATCTTCTTTATTCCATTCTATTTTTAATGTTCCTCCGAAGTAATTCTATGTATACATTTCTATCTGTAAGACCATTTAGATGGCAGGCAACTGCTGTTGCACATGCTCCTGTTCCACAAGCTAAAGTTTCTCCTGCACCTCTTTCCCATACTCTCATTTTTATATGTTCTTTGTCTACTATTTGAACAAATTCAACATTTGTTTTATTTGGAAAAGCTTTGTCTACTTCCAATATTCTTCCATAAGTTTCTACATCAAATTTTTCTGTGTCTTTTACTACTGTAATAGCATGCGGATTTCCCATAGATACACAAGTAAAAATAAATTCTTTATCTAAAGCTTTTAACTTTAAATTTTTTACTGGATTTTCACTTGATATAACTGGAATCTTTTCTGGATTTAAAATTGGTTCTCCCATATCTACCCTTACTGTTTCTACTTTTTTATCTTTTAAATTAAATTTTAGTGTTTTTATTCCAGCTAAAGTCTCAATTGTTACCGTTGTTTTATTAGTTAACCCTTTGTCATATACGAATTTTCCTACACAACGAATTCCATTGCCACACATTTCTGCTTCACTACCATCTTGATTAAACATTCTCATTTTAAAATCAGCAATATCACTTTTACAGATTAAAATCAAACCATCTGAACCAATCCCAAAGTGCCTATTACTAACAAAACGAGCTAGTTCAGATTCATTGTCTATTTTTTGGTGTATGGCATCCATATAGACATAATCATTTCCTAACCCGTGCATTTTTGTAAATTTTTTCATTTTCTTCACCCTCTTTAGGTATTAATACTAAATAAAATATAGTTATATTTTATTAGTTGTCATTCTATCATATGTATATTTTTTTGTAAAGCTTTCTTATTTTTAAGTTTTAGTATTTTCTTACTGAACTGTAACAGTATTTTTTTCAAACCTACTTTTCAAAAAACAAACTTTCTTGTATAATATAAAAAAAGGGTGATAAATTTATGAAAATACTAAAAAAATTATTAATTTTCTTATTAATTTTACTACTACTTGTTAGTACTTTTATTTTTCTAATTGGTTTTGGATATTACTCTAAAACCCTCCATGAGAAATCTCTAACATCTCGTGTAGAAGAAGTAACTAGTAAAGAACATTTTGTTCCTTTTGAACAGTTACCAAAAAACTATATTAATGCAGTAATTGCTGTAGAAGATCATCGCTACTATGAGCATGGACCTGTTGATTTTATTGGTATTGCTAGGGCCTTGTATACTAATATTAGAGATGGAGAATTTGATGAAGGTGGAAGTACTATTACACAACAAGTTGCAAAAAATATTATTTTTAATCAAGATAAAACTTTAATTAGAAAAATAGGTGAAATTTTTGGTGCTTACGATTTAGAAAAAAATTACTCTAAAGATGAAATACTAGCATTATATGTAAATTCAAATTATTTTGGTGATGGTTATTATGGAATCTATGCTGCAAGTATGGGATATTATAAAAAAGAACCCAAAGATTTAACTTTAGAAGAAGCTTCTATGTTAGCTGGAATTCCAAATGCTCCTTCTGTTTATTCACCTTCTATAAATCCCGACTTAGCAAAAAAAAGGCAATCTCATGTTTTAAATGCAATGGTTCAGTATGGATACATTACAGAAGAAGAAGCTAATTCAATTAAATAGTAAATAAAAGTCATAAAAAATTTTTTATGACTTTTTTATTTTCTGTTACATATATTTAAAATAAGGAGTTTAATTATGAGAATTTTAATTTTTAATAAAAAGTTTTTAATTTTTATGTGCATTATATTTTTTATAATATTTTCTATGTATTTCTATTATCATAATCCATTTTCCATGGCTGTTGAGCTTTCAATAAACAATGGCTTAGATGATAACGCAAAAGAAAAAATAATGTCTTTAACAAAAGGAACTGAAAAAATTGCATATTTAACTTTTGATGATGGACCTACTCTTAGGGCTACGCCTAGGGTATTAGATATACTTAAAGAAGAAAATGTAAAAGCTTCATTTTTTGTTATTGGAAAGTATGTAGATAAACATCCTGAACTAGTAAAAAGAGCTTATGATGATGGTCATTATATTGCAAATCATGGTTATGATCATAGTAATAAAAAATTATACGAAAGTAATAATAGTTTTATTAACGAAGTAAAAAAAACTGATATTGAAATTGGAAAAGCAATTGGAATTGATAATTATTGTTCTCATATATTTCGATTTCCAAATGGTTATATGTCTCCAAACAATAAATCTCAAAAAAAGGTAAGTGCTAAGCTTCTTCAAGAAATGGATTATGTATATGTAGATTGGAATTGTTTAAATAATGATTCTGTAAAAAAATATTCTAATTATCAATTATTAAACAATCTTAAAAAATCTGCTAAAAACAAAGGAACTTTAGTTGTTCTAATGCATGATACTTCTGATGTTAATGATACTCCTAGTATTTTAAAAGATTCCATAGATTATTTAAAAAGTGAAGGTTATGTATTTCAAAATTTTTATGATTTATTGTAATATAAAAAGAACAGTATAATTCAAAATAATTATACTGTTCTTTCTATAAATGATTTACATAGTCACCTCAATTTGATATATATTTCTGCTTCCATCTAATTTAATATAATTTTCTATCTTCTCGCCATTTAATTTTATCTCAGAAACTCCCATATTCTTTCCATTTGAATTTTTTATTCTAATATTATAAATACTTTCTTTCCATTTGTATTGAATTTGGTATTCTTTCCATTCTTTTGGAATGCATGGTTCTATCTTCATATATCCCTTTTCTATTTTTAATCCTAATATATATTCAATTCCTGCTTTATAATACCAGCTACTTGATCCTGTATACCATGTCCAACCACCTTGTCCTGCTAAATTACTTGCTCCATAAACATCTGCAGCAATAACATATGGCTCTACTTTATACTTTTTACTTGCTTCTTTTGTCCTTGCATGTTCAATCGGATTTATCATTCTGTATAGTTCTGTTGCTTTATCTCCAAATCCTAGCATTGTCTCTGCTATAATAACCCATATTGCACTATGTGTGTATTGACCACCATTTTCTCTTACACCTGGTAAATATGCTTTAATATAGCCAGGTTCCAATTTTCCTTTTTCAAAAGGTGGATCTAACAATTTTATAAGTCCATGTTCTCTATCAACTAAGTGGTTCTCTAAGCTTTCCATTGAAATATATTTTTTATCATTATCTCCTGCTCCAGAAATTACACTCCAGCTTTGTGCAATACTATCTATTCTACATTCATCATTTTCCATACTACCTAATACATTTCCATCATCCATGAATGCTCTTCTAAACCATCTTCCATCCCAAGCCTTTGTATTTAATGCCTTTTTCAAGTTGATTTTTATATCTTCATATTTTTTGGCTAATTCCTCATCTCCCATTTTATTACAAATTGGAATAAATTTGTCTAAAATAGCATATTGAAAGAAGCCAAGCCATACACTTTCACCTTTTCCTTTATTTCCAACAGTACTAAACCCGTCATTCCAGTCTCCTGATCCTATTTTAGGCAATCCATTTTCTCCAAAATTCAAACTTTTTTCAATTGCTTTTATACAATGTTTGTAAATATTTTCTTTAATGTTTGATTCTAAATATTTATCATATCTTTCATCTTTTCCTTCTTCCAATATAGGTCCTTGTAAATATGGAGTTTCTATTTGTAAGATTTCTTCATCTCCGGTAAAGTCAATATACTCTTCTGTTAAATATACAAGCCATAATAAATCATCCGAAAATCTTGTTCTTATACCTCTTTGGGTTTCTTCATGCCACCAATGAAGAACATCTCCTTCTATAAATTGATGTTTACTGTGTTTTATTATTTGTTTTTTTAATAATTCAGGATTTATATATTTTAATCCTAAAGTATCTTGTAGTTGATCTCTAAATCCATATGCTCCTCCAGATTGATAATATCCGCTTCTTCCTATTAGCCTACTAGAAATTGTTTGATATAATATCCAGCCATTTAAAATAATATTTATTGACTCTATAGGAGTATACACTTGTAATCTTCCTAATCTATCTTTCCAATAATTTTTTATATTTTCTAGTTCTTGTTTGCAATTTGCTATTTTACTATATTTATATGCAATATTTTTGCAATCTATTGTCTTGTCCTCAGCACCTAATATTATTGAAATTTCTTTATTTGCAAAACTTTCTATTTCTACTTCTATTTCATAAGCAATACAAGCATTTTTACCTAGTGCATTTTCGTTATTTAATTTTATTTTCTGCAGTGCTTCTGGATTTTCTATTCCATTCTTTCCTATGAAGAAATTTTTATCACCTGTATATGATATAATTTTTTCACTAGATGAAATATAAACTTGTGTATTTTTAAATTCATCTCTATATAAATTTTTGGCTAAAATTATATTATTATTTCTATCAAAATTCGTTGTAATAAATCCTTCTGATTTTAATTCATCTTCACCTATTACTGGTTTCATATAATAGTATAATTTTATTTTTTTTCGATTTGGTGTAGTATTTTTTAAATTTAAAATTCCAATTTTACAAGCATCTTCTTTTGGTACAAATACAGTTAATTCCTGTTCTATCCCAATATTTTTATGAGAATATTTAGCATATCCAAAGCCATATATAATATTATAATTATTTTCATCTGGCATTGGGTTTAATCCCAATGACCAAGTGTTTTTACTTTCTTCATCTTTTAAATATATAATTTCACTTGGAATATCATAACTTGGATTGTTTTCCCAACTAGAAACTCTATTCATTCTACTATTTTTATACCAACTATATCCCCCCATATTTTCAGTGATAACACAACCAAATTTCTCATTTGCCATAACATGGCTCCAAACAGTTGGTAATCTATTATCTTGATTAATCTTAATTAAATATTCTTTTCCATCTTCTGAAAAGCCTCCATATTCATTGTAATATTTACATTTATCTGAGTCTTTTAATACATTTATATCCTCTGTTTCTTTTGGTACTGGTATAATTGTTTCTTCTTCATTTCCTATTTGTTTATATTTTTCTAAATATTCTTCTTCCAAATCTTTTATATTATTTTCTAATCCTCCTTTTGCAGTATCTATTATTATGTCTGAAACTGTTTCTAGAAGTGCTATATCTTTTTTGTCTATTTCACCTTTTGTTAATGTAAATATTCCTCCTTTTATATTTTTTAAATATGACATTTGACTATTTAAAATAGAGTTTTCTATCTCTTCCCTTACATAATTTTCATAACTATGTTTTTCTTCATCTAATATTACTACTTCTGTTTGAATATTTTTCGTTCTAAAAAATTCATAAGCTTTTAAGACTTCTCTTATTACATAGCCATCATTAACATCTCTAATTTTAATTAATATAATTGGTAAGTCTCCAGATATTCCATATTTCCAAAGTTGATCTTTTTGATATATAATTTGTGTATTCTTTTTCATAAATTGACTTTTTATAGGATTATCAAAAATAAAATATGATAACATCTTTTGATAAATAGCTATTTCTTTGCCTTTTATTCTTAAATATCTACTCTCTGCTTCTACTCTTGCTCTTGAAAGTTCAAATTCCTTTTTTACATTTTCAAAAGATTGATATTTTTTAATATTTTCTTTTGTTTTTTCTTCTTCTCTGCCTACACTAATTATTAAATCTACTACTGTTTTTTCTTTTGGCTTTATTTTTATAGTTCTTTTTAATGCTACAATTGGTTCCGTTACTAATCCTATTTTTCTAGATAATGGTATAGAATTTTTAATCATATTAGGAATTCCTAAATTTCCTCTTCCTATAAACTTATCTTCTTCTATTTCATATTCTAAATCCCCAATTGTTTCACTATCTGTGGATAAATTAGTTGCTAAATAGATTTCTTTATCATCTATTTGTCTTTTTTTTCTTTTTACTATTAGACTATTTGTTTCTTCATCGAATTTTGTGATTAAAAATAAATTATTAAATACTGGATGAGCATAATCTTGCTCTTTTTTTGATAATACAGGTTCAAAATAAGAAGTGACTTCTAATATTTCTTCCTGATTTCCTTGATTTTCAAAAATTACTCTTCTGATTTCTACTGGTTCTTGTGAACTAATTGTTGTTTTTATTGTTGTTTTTATATTTCCATTTAAAAGTTCTTGTTCGTCTCTATCTGGCATAAAACTAATTTGATAATTCTTTTCCTTTTTCTGATTAAAAGCATAGTTTGAACTCCATATTTCTTTTGTTTTTATATTTTTTATAATAAAAAATATGCCTTGCCCATAATCATCTGTAGCTTTAAATCTATTTATATAAATATCTTCATATTTACTAACCCCTTCACCTTTTTCATTCATTGCCACTACATAATTTTCATTTGAAATTATATTTCCTGTTATTAGTCTTTCATCTATCTTTTTATATGTTGTTTGAATATAATTTTCATAATCTTTATATTTGAATTTTTCTACTTTTTCTTTGTTCTCTTTTGTTATTATAAATTTTTCTGGCATAGTTTCTTGTAGAAGTATACTTACTGCCTCAATTTGAGGATTTTTCATAAATCTTTTTTGTAATATTTGATTATTAAATAAATTGTTAATTGATAATAAAATTAGTCCTTGATGATGTGCCATATATGTTTTTACTAAACCATATTTTTTCCCTTTTTCTACTCTTTCTGGAGTAAAATCAATTGATTCATAAAAGCCAAATTTATTGTACATTCCTTCGTTTTCTAATTGTTTTAAATTTTTAATAGTTTCTTTTGGTTCATCTGTAATAGCTAAAACTCCTGCATAACTAGATACTACCAATTCATCTGCTAATCCTCTTTTTAATCCTAACCATGGAATTCCAAATGCTTTATATTGATAATTAGATTTTAAATCTTTTAAATTAAATGCTGCTTCTGATATTCCCCATGGTATATTTAATCTTTTAGCATATTCTTTTTGACTCATAATCATAAATTTACAAGACTCATCTAATAAGCTGCCTTCATATTTTGGTATGTTAATATTAGGCATAAGATATTCGAAGGCTGTTCCTGACCATGAAATTAATCCTTTGTATTTTCCTAAAACTGTTAATGTCCTACTTAAATAATTCCAATGTTTTGTCGGTACATCTTTTTTAGCTATAGCTACTAAACTAGCTTGTCTTGCTTCTGAAGCTAATAAATCATAATAAGAATCTGTTAATTTGTTTTCTTCTACATTAAATCCTATTGAAAAAATTTGTTGTTCTTTACTATATAATACTGAAAAATTAGTATCTTTTATTGTATTATCAATAATTTCTATTAATGTTTGAATTTCGTCTCTATTACTATCTTTTATATTTTCTTCTAAAAAAGTTTTTACTACAAAAAGATAGCCTATTAAATTCCCACTATCTACTGTTGAAACATATCTAGGTATTAGTGGTTCTTTGGTCTGAATTTGATACCAATTATACAAATGTCCATTCCATTTTGGCAAACTTTGTATAGTAAATATTATATTTTTTAATAAATAAAATGCTTTTTCTTCCTCTATATATCCCAAGTCATAAGCTGAAATAACTGCTAACAATGATAAACCAATATTAGTAGAAGATGTTCTTAAAACAATTTTTTCTTTTCTATCTTCTTGATAATTATCTGGAATTAAAAAATTGTTTGTTTCTGTTAAATATGTTTCAAAAAATTTCCATGTTCTTTTTCCTACTTCTTTTGCATATTGCTTTTCCTCATTGTTTAACTCTTCAACTTTATTTTTCTTCTTTTCATCTTTACTAATATACCACATACATATAGGAATAAAAATCCAAAATACTCCTAAAAAAACAGCCCAGATATTTTCCTTTAAACTTCCTAATCCTATCGAAATAAGTCCTGATAGTACATTTATTGCCATTTGATTATAATAAGAGATTAATCCTGACTTTGCTTGTTTTTCCGCTTCTTCTGATGTAGTCCACTCTAATAAATGCATATGACTAAAATGTACTCTATATAAAGTAACTATAATTGCTTTTGCTGAAATATATGATTTATATGGTAAACAACCTAATGTTAATATTCCTCTAATAATTGTTCCTTTTATTCCTGATATTTTTGGAGTAAAAGTCTTTTGTTTTTGCTCTCCTTCTCTTTTAAAAATCATCTCATTTAATATTTCTAATATAAATGGACATACAGAAATTAGTAATAAAAAAGTGACTATTCCATAAATATTTTTACTATAAAATATTCCTATTATGTTTAAGTATATAATTGAAATTATAATACTAACTTCTAATAAACTCCTTCTTAGATTGTCAAATATTTTATATTTTGACAATAAATTTAATGGACTTTTTGAATTCATCCATCTAACAATTTGCCAATCTCCTCTTATCCATCTAGATAACCTATTCATAAAACTATTATATTTTGTTGGATACCCATCCATTAGCATAATATCAGATACTAATCCACAACGCAAATAGCATCCTTCTAATAAATCATGACTTAATACTGTATTTTCTGGTATTTGACCTTTTAAAACTTTTGAAAATACTGCAACATCATAAATTCCTTTTCCTGTAAAAATACCCTCTTTGAAATTATCCTGATAAATATCAGATATTGCATTTGTATATGAATCAATTCCTCCTGCTCCTGCAAATATTTTTGTAAATAAACTTTTATAGCTAATGTCCAAATTAATTCCAACTCTTGGTTGCATTATTCCATATCCATCTATTACTATATTTCTTTTATCATCTATAACTGGCTTATTTAAGATATGAGCCATAGCTCCTATTAACTCAAATGCAGAATTTAATATTAAATCTGTATCTGCATCAAGTGTAATAATATATTTTATTTTTTCTAATCTTTTTCTTATTTTAGATTGCTCTTTTTCTATTTTGTTTTCTATAGTATTTTCTCTAAATGGGTTTTGTATATTTCCTAAAATATACTCATTAAATTGATTTAACATTCCTCTTTTTCTTTCCCATCCAAGATATGAGTTTTCTTTTTTATTGAATTTTCTTTCTCTATAGATAAAATTAAATATTGGTAACTCTTTTTCATCAACTTTATATTTTTGATTTAATTTATCTACTTGTTTTTTTCCTTCTTCTATTACTTCATTATCAAAATCTTCCTCCTTTTTTGTACTTTCACTACAATCTCCTAGTAGAGTAAAATATATATTTGATGATTCATTAGCTAAATAATATACTTCTAATTTTCGCATTAATTCCTTAACTTTTTCTTTTGATTTTATAATTGTTGGTATTACTACCATTGTAGTATTTTCTTCGTCAATGCCATTAGTTAAATCTAATTTTGGTATTAATTTTGGTTTTACTATTTTACTTAAAATATATTGAATTAACTGAATAACTAATTCAGAAACTGGTATTAAAAATAAAATAAAACCTATAAAACCTAAATAAATATTGTTAGTTATTTTATTTACTAAATATCCTATTATTATAGAAAAAATCATAGTAATAAAAGTTGTAAAACAAATATATATTCTTGTTTTACTTTTTTCGCTTATGCTATCTTTTTTCTTACGTTTTAGTCCAACATATAGTTCACTAACTCCTTTATCAATTAAATAATATCCTATATGTGACTGCTTGCTTCCTATTTCTTTTGTATTTGCAATTTCTAACATTTTTCTTGTAATATATATTTCAGATATTTTTGTTTTTTTAGATATTTCCTTAATTTTATTTCTATAATATTCTTTTGTTTTATTATCCATTTTATCATATACATTAGCTGGATCCTGTTTTAACAATTCTTCTACTCCATTAACTTTTTCAAATATTTCTAAAAAATTAATTCTTTGTATTTTTTTTATACTTGTAATACTATTTCCAATCGATACTTTACGAACAGCTATATCAAAATGTTCTTTTTTTATTACATCTGATACAGTCATACCAGCTAATTCAACTGTTTCTTCTAAAGCGTTCAAATAACTATAACCTTTTTTCCCGTATCTTTTTAGTATATATGACATGTATTCAATAAATGGGTATTGCATATCTTCCCATACTTTTTTACTTATTTTTCTACTAGAATTATTTTTACATAGCAATTCTGATTTTTGTTTATTTTCTACTAATCTTTCTACTATATTTTCTGCCTTGTACTTTTGCATTTGAGAAGTATATATTTTTTCACAAATTTCTCTAATATTTTCTATTATTGCTATATTTAAAAATAATCCTATATTCCAAATTTCTTCCATACTTAAATTTTTCTTTGTTTGGTAACTTGTTAAATATATTTCTAAATCATTTTTTTCAATTTTATTATCTGTATATGCTACTATTTCAGATGCTAAAACATAAATACGTGCAAATCCTTTATATGGTCCGTTACCTATTCCTAAAAAATTAATATATTTCTTTAATGGTAATTCAGTTTTTATTTGTTTTACTGTTTCTTCTATAATATAAAAATTATCTAATAACCATTCTCCTGCTGGATGTATACTAATACCAAGTTTTAAATGTTCGTTTAAAATATTATATACTTCTTCTATTATTTTAAAATTCTCTTCTAGATATGGTATCGGATAAGTATTCTTCTGAGACTTATTTACTAAATTGTGATTTGTTGCTATTTTTTCTAAATGATTTTTTAATTGTTCTTGGTCTAATGTAGTTCCATTTATTTTTAATATTTTATTTTTATTCAAAAAATTCCACTCCTTGCCAATATGTTTTATCCATATTGTTTGCAAGAAGTGGTAATATTATACTTTTTATTTAATTATCTTTCTTCATCTGTTAAATCTTTTGTACTTACATTTTTTGATTCTTGTATTTGGTTTTGTTTTTGCTCTCTTTGTTTCTTTATATCAGAATTTCTAGTTACATCAACTTCTATTTTTCCATCCACCAAATAGAAATCTTGTCCACCAACTAATCTACTAATATTATCAATTGAACCTCCAATTTTATTAATAGCTTCTTCTTTAGTGCACTTTCCTTCATCTAATTTTTTTAATAAATCTTGGTTTTCTTTTATAACTTCAATGTAGTCTGCAATTTCTTTTGGCATATTACTATTAAAACCTAGATCTAAAAAATTATCATATCTGTACTTTTCTTGATTTTCTTTTAATTTTATATAATAAGTTTTGTCATTTGGTCCATCATTTTGTTGTATATCAAATGTGATATCTTCTTCATTAGTTTTTAATGGATCACTTAATTTTTCTTGAAGAACTTCATAACTTACTTGGTAATTATCTTTTGCCATTTTCATTACTTCTCCCATAGATATCTGAGAAAAATCTGCTTTAATCTCGTCATTTAATTCAAATAGTTTTTGTGCTGTTTCTTCGCTTATTCCCATTTGCTCTATCGTCTTTCCTTCTTCTTGAGCAACTTGCATATCTATTGGTTTATCTATATGTCTATTTATTTCACTATATGCATATGTGGCTACTCCTGCGGTTAATGTTAATACTCCTGTAATAGCTGCAACTCTTTTTGCAATTTTTTTTAATTTTTCATGCTTCTTTTTCTGAACTTTATAGTTTTTATGTTGCGCTCCTTTTCTCGGTGCTTTTATTTCTGGTTCTGTTGATTCTAGTAAATGCTTTTTACCTTCATTTACAAATCTTGGCATGTCTAATGGTTTATTTTCATTTACTTGTTTGTTGTAACTTTCTAGGATTTTTTGAAATCTCTCTGCATCTAATTCAAATCTCACTTTGCTGAATTCTTCTTCTTCATAAAGTGGATGAATCTTATACTCTTCTTTTGGACTAATTTCCATTTTTGCTTTTTTTAGATTATTTTTAGCTATTAAATATGCTTCATATGATTTTTTAAACTTTTCACTTGCTTCTCTAAACATTCTTACTGTCTCCGCATCTACAAATGAATCACTTCTACCACTATATTTATAAGCTATTTTTAGTAATTTTTTTTCTTTTTCTAATTCGTCTTTTTCTTTATTATCCTCTAGTGGGATATCAATTGATGTATTCTTACCATTTCCTCCTTGAATTACTTTTAATGAGGCTCTAAACTTTTCCTTTTCATCATTCATAATCATTTCTCCTTTGAATATCTAATTATTATATATCATTTTCACAAAAAAAATGCAACTCATTCATAAAAATATTCTATAATTCCATTATAAATTCCCCAAGCTAGTTTATCTTGATATGTATTTTCTAATAATTGTTTTTCTTCCTCTGGGTTAGATAAAAATCCACATTCTACTATTGATATAGGTATTTCAACATGTTTCATAATATAAACAGTATCTAATTTCATCGCTACTCTTTTGTTTTCTTTTTGTATAGATTTATTTAAATTTTCTTGCAATAACTTAGCTAATTTTATACTATTTTCATCATTTGTTTTATAAAAACATTGCCAACCATAATACTGTTGTTGAGGTATTTTATTTAAGTGAATAGATACAAATATGTCAGCAGAACTTTCATTTCCTATTTTTACTCTATTATGAATATCAGATATTTTCTTTTGTTTAAGTGTTTGTGAATCCAAATCATAAATAGCATTTTCGTCTGAACGAGTTAATATTACATTACACCCACTTTGTTCTAATAAATTTTGTACTTTTAGTGTTATTTTTAAATTTGTTTCTGCTTCAGTCGTTCCATTGCTACTTTGTGCACCTTCATCTGGTACACCATGCCCAGCATCTAACACTACCGTTTTTCCTGACACTGGCGTAGCCGTTGTTTGTATTACACTTTCATTATTTTGATTTTTATTTTTCTCTCCTTTTTGATTATTATTTGCTATTTGCAACGAAAATGTAAATATTCCTACTAACAATGCAGATATAATTATTTGAATTCTCTTTTTATTAATTATTACCATAATCAAAACTCCTAATATAAATATTTATTATATTTATATTAGGAATTTAATATTTTATTCTTATTTATTTTATTACTCTTATCATATTTGGTATTTCCATTAGCTCTTCTGATAATTTTTCTACTTGCTCCATTCTTCTAATTTCTGCAACATTTCTAATTCACTTGTTATAATTTCTACAATATTTCCATCTTGCAATTTAGTAACAAGTGGCATTTCTATGCTATTTATTTTACACCCTACCATATGATTTCCAACTTCGTCATGAATAGAATAGGCAAAATCAATTGCTGTTGCTCCTTTTGGTTATACTTTAATATTTCCTTTCCGAATAACAACTAATCTTAAACAGCTATATTGATTATACAAGAAAATTTCATAAAAGGTGAATCAAAATAATAGTTATTATTTTAAATATTCATCAATTTTTTCTAACGCATATCTAACCAAAATATTATATATTTCTTCACTATTGGCATTTTCTTTTGTCCCGAGTTATGACCGTATAATCTTTACCATCTATGGTATAAATTTCTTTTTCTCCCCATTTAATTCACTCCCATTAAAAAATATTAGTGTGTTTTTAAAATTATTACTAATATAATCTATATTAGATAAAGTCTTATATTTATTGCTATTCAATTATAAATTTTTAGAGATTTTTTATGTCTCTATATAAATAGGCGAAATGAAATGTGCTATTTTCCCAAAAGGTAAAAATTTTTTCTTTTTGAAGCAAAAAAAGAAAGTAGCTTTCTACTTTCTTTTCAATATTATTTTATATGTCATATCTCATCTCTTATACTATATTCAATATTTCCTTCATTGATTTTATTTTATAATCTGGTTCCATTAAGATTTCTTCTTTTTTCTTCCACTTATTATTTATTTCTTGTTCATACCAGATAGTTTTTACTCCTAAAATTTTCACTCCTAATAAATCTTCTAATAATTCATCACTAACAAAAGCTATCTTATTATATTCTTGTTTTGGAATATCTTCAAAAGCTTTCATATATACTTTTAAATTAGGTTTTCTTTCTTTAACAGCTTCTGAAATGATTATTTTTTTAAAATATTTTTTTATATCTTCTCTTTCTAAAATGTATTCTACATTTCTAATTGAATTATTACTTATAATACCTAGATAATATCCTTTCTCATACAATTTAATAATTGTATTTCTTGTTTCTTCATCTAAAATATGAGATTCTAATAATAACATATCAATTTCTTCTAAATCCTCTTTAGATATATTTAAGATTAATGATAAATCTTCATATATCTCTTTTTCTGTAATCTTTCCTAGTGAATTTAAAATTTGATAACTTTTCCATTTTCTAAATATATCATCCCATTGCAAATTGTATTTTTCTAATATTTTATTTATTTTATCATCAACATTTTCAAATTTACTAATTAAAGTATACCCCCAATCAAAAAATATGTATTTACACTCCATAACTATCTTTCTCCTTCATCTTTTATATTCTGCGTTTCCTCTATAATTATATGTTTAAAAAATCTTTCCTGAAATTCTACTAAAGCCTCTATTTGTTCTCTGGTATATATCTTTCCCTCTGGTGCAATTATTAATTTATCATCATCATCATCTAGTCTATGTATTGCTGCTATACATTTTCCTTCATATTCTTCCAACGGTTCAAATACGCCTATTATATAGGCATCTAATTCAGCTCCATCACCACTGATCGTATTAGGAACATAACCGTAATTTAATGGATATATAAAATTCCATTTTGGATGTTTTACTCCCATAGGTCTATCCATAACAATATGAACCTTTTTACCCAAAAAGTCTTTATAATTTGCTTTTTCCATACTATATATCCTTTCTAATATAATTTTTCATCTATCATATCTGATAATTTTTTTATATTTCCTCTAGCAGTATATATTTTTGTTTCCTCAACAAGCTTCTTCACAAAATTCATTCTTTTCATTGCTAATTCTTGATTATCAAAATTAGGAAATGGATAATCTGTACTCAAAACAATATTTCTATCAGCTCTAATATATTCTGACACTACTTTCATAGTAGCTAATGTTGCAACATCCTCTCTCTGTTCTGTTAAATTTGTCTCTTCATCTTTCACTGGATATGTAGAAGTAAATAATATATTTGAAAGTTTAGATGTCTTATTTACTTTTATTCCTAACTCATCAAATTCTGGATTTATATATATTTTGTTTTCCCATGGCTTTTCCATTTTTTCTTTATCGATTTTATTTACCAAACTTGGAAAATATTCATGTATTACTCCAACTCTAATATGAGTTTGAAGTGTACCACAATAAATATATGGTATTCCATTTTCAATACCTATAATTGCTCTATCATTGCAAACAAAATTATATCCTTTTTCCATGCAAAGATACATCGCTAATGTAGTTTTTCCTGAACCTGGTTCTCCTGAAATTAATGTTGCCTTACCATCTTTCTCAACTATTGCACAATGAATAAAATATTTATCTTCTTTATTTAATTCTTTTGCAAACATTGATAATGCTAAATATATTAAGTCAGGTAAATACAATTCACTTTCTGGTACACATATTAATGCTTGATTTAAGTCTGGATTTATTTGTACTAAATTAGGACTTTTATCTAAATAAATCAAATAATTACCATCCAATCCTACATTCTGATCTGGTATAATTTCTATTCCTGGTATTGTCTCTGGAACTTGTTCTTCATCTGTTAAAAAATAATTATAAATTTTTTCTGAATTAGTAGCAAAAATAATTTCTGCTGAATGACATTTCATTCTTAATTTTTTCATTTTAAAACCCTCCTTACTTAATTTAAAAAACATTATCATTTTCTAGCAATTTTATTATTCTGTTCTTTTCTTGAATTATATCATATTCAATTTTACTTTCAAAACAATAATTTTTAATTATTACTTTTCCATCTTTTATAACAATTTCGGGCTTATTTCCAGATGTATATATTAGATTTTCTATAATAGATCTATTGTATGTTAAATTCAGACTATTTCTATTATAAAATAATATATCAGCCTTATTTCCTTCATCAATACTTCCCGAATTTATCTTCATATATCTAGCAGGATTGACAGTAATCATATCTAATAATTCACAGCTATTCAAGTTGGTTAATAACGCTGTTACTCTTAAACTATCTAATAGTGATAGTGAATCATTTGTTGCAGGTCCATCTGTTGCAATCATTACATTAATTTTATTGTCTAATAATTTTTTTACATTGCAAGGTTTATTTTTTAGCTTCAAATTACTACTGTGACATGCCACAACTGATACTTTGTTATCTTTCAATAGCTTTACATCATCATCATCCAAATAATTGCAGTGTACTAATAAAGTATTTTCATTGAGTAATTTATATTTATTCAGCAGTTCTATTGGTGTCATTCCATATTTTTTCTTAATGTAATCAACTTCTTCAATAGTTTCGCAAATATGCAAACTTAATTTAGTTTCTTTATTTCGATTCAAAAAATTAGAAATCTCAATTAAAGTTCCTTCATCTATCCATTTTACAGAGTGTAGCCCTACAAAATATTCTACATTACCTATTTTTTGTAAAGAATTAAATTTTTCTTCAAAATCTATTTTATAATCTTTTAATTTTTTAGAATTCATCATAGGATAGCCTAAAAAAGCATTAACAGGAAATTTAAACACATTAGGCCATCCTCTAACTCCAAATACAGTTAATGTTCCATTTTGTATAGATTCCAAAACAACATTATTTATTGAACTATTTCTAATTTCATCATTAATTTCTTTAAATTTATCATGAAATTTTTCTCCTAATAAAATATATTCCTCTGTTGATAGATTTTCCTTATATCCTCTTAAAAAATATTCTCCAAAATGAATATGTGCATTTAAAAATGCAGGTAAAAGTATATATTCTTCTGCGTTTATCAGTTGATTACTTGGAATTATTTCATTTCCCAAATATGTAATTATCCCATCTTTTATTCCTATATTGACTTGTTTTATTTCTCTTTTTTGATTTTGGGTTACAACTAATCCATTTATTATTAATAAATCTAACATTATTATCTCCTATTTTTTAGGTTTTCCAATCCAAGTACATAAATAGTTTTCATGTACTAATTGCTTTTCTCCCTTTTTATATTCAATATTATCATTAAAATTAATTTCTTTAAAGCAGAATGGATCTCTTGCATACAAATCCTTTTTACCTGTTTCACATTTTTTATATGTATATGCCATTGCAAAACATCCACCTCTACAGATTTCCGCCTTATCGCAATCCTTGCACCCCTCTATTTTTTCATAATTTTCCTTTCTAATTTTAAAGCTATTAAATTGTTCTGAATTAACTATATCGAATATATCATCAGTTAGCAAATCTCCTACTCTATAATCATGCATATATACACATGGAGATACGGGAATTTTCCCATCTGGTGTTATTGAATTAATTCTCATAGAATATATACCACATGCACATCCCCTAATTTTATTATTATCAACTAAACCAGATAAAGTAGGTTCACTTAATTCTACTGTATCGCATTTTTTAAATAAATATTTGTAATTTTCAAGGACTTGCTCTTTACTAGGTATAAGTTGAAAATGCTTTGGCTGAATTGGCTTTAATAAGTTAAATCTTATGTTTGAATCATATTTTTTTGCTAACTCTAGCAAAGCATCTATACGATCTTTTGTAAAATTCCAATTCATTGCACACATTATAATACCTGATTTAATATCATTCTTTTTACATATTTCTAGAGCTTCAATGGCATATTTATATACATCTCCACCTCTGTTTTCATTATGCTCTTTTTCATAAGGAGAATCAAGGCTAATATCTACATCGTTTAATAATTTTAAACATTCTGGATAAACATTTTTTTAGAGCAATTAAACTTATTCCTGATGTTGTTATCCCTACTTTTATGTTTCTTTTTGTTAACTCTTTCAATATATATGGTAATAAACTATCTTGAACTTTTAAACCATTGGTAAAAATTGGTTCATTACCACCTAAGTTAATAGTCTCTACTCCTATTTTTTTTACTTGTTTAATTACTTTATCAACAATTTCTTTTGTGAGATTTTTCCCTTTTTCTCTAACACTCATTGAATAACAGTGTTTACATTTACAAGGGCAATCATTTCCTAATGTCCAACCAATGTTTTTAATTTGTTTCTCTGTTTCCTCCGCTTCCATTTTTAATCTCCTTTCAAAATTTCTTTTCTTATTTTTTTCATTTGCATTTTTATATTTTCATATTTTAATAAATTTATATCTGAATTATTTTTTAGGTAATCCATATATAATTCTTCGTATAAATTTAAGTAGACTTTATATTGTTTGTATGAATAATATTTTTCTGTAATATTCCATAACTTAAATAAATTATCTATTTCGTCTTCTACTTTAGTATTTTTTTCTTCTTCCTTTATTATATCCTTTCTATTTGCTAATATATAAAGTAAAAATTCACAATCATTTTTTTGTCTTATTCTATTAATATAATTTAAAATCACTTTTATTTTATTATCAACTATTCCTACATTTTTTAAGCAATACTTATATTCGTTTATTCTTTCAAAATGTCCCTCATATATTTTTTTATCTATAATATTTAAAGTATTATCTTCATAATTTATTGTAAATATTTGACCATGAATAATATGATAATTTTCAATCTGACCTTTTTCATTAATAGCTTTCATAGATTTTATATAATCAAATTTATTTTCATTATACTTATATATTTTTTCATTTTGTATAATTTCCTGTAATTCATCTGCTCGCATTAATTCCAAAGTTACATACTCTTCTAATTTTTTACTATTTCTTAATTTTTGAATAAATTCTTCATCATCTATTATTTCTACTTTTCCGTGATTTAAAATATTAATTTTAATATCGTTCTTCATAATCTAAACCTCCTTGAGTTATCATTCTTGTTTTATCAATCCAAGGAGATATAATTTTTTCTGGTATATTTAAATTTCCCCTACCTATTCCTATTTCTGAATCAGGAGTACCATGTGAATCGCTTCCTCCTGAAATATATAAATTATGTTCTTTCGCAAATTCAAGTGCAAATTTTTGTTGTTCCTGTGAATAGTATGGATAATACCCTTCTATTCCATCCAATAATCCTTCATTTACTAAAGTCTCCAAAACACCTTTAGAATTTTCATTATACTTAAATATATGTGGCATAAAAACTTTCCCACCACATTTTCTTATTAATTCAACAACTTGTTTATAAGATGGTATAAGGCTTGAAAAATCCACAAAAAAATCGCTATTTGGATTTGCAGTATATGTTAGCAAGAACGTTCTACAATTATTCCATGCATCATCTGAAATATATTTTTTATTTTCTATATGTCTAGTGATTTCTTTAAATACCGCTCTTTTTCCTTTTTCTTTATTTACATCATATTGTATCCTTGACACATCTATTTTCAATCCCATTTCTAAGCATTTCTGAATTATTAGATTAGTTTCATATATATTATAGTCTAGCTTTGATAAATATAATTTCGATATTTCTTCTTGTGCCAAATCTGTATCAATATTATATCCTATTAACTCTATTGGAACATTGTTTACTATTGTAGAGAATTCACATCCTGGTATTATCTTTCCTTCGTAATATTTAGCTATTAATATATTATTTAATTCCTTATATGCTTCACAAGTATTATTATCCGTTATTGCTATTATAGAAACTTTCCTTCTTTGTGCAATCTGTAATACCTCTTTTAAATTACTTTGTCCTCCAGAATAATTAGTGTGAATATGAAGATCTATCATACTTCTCTCCTTTATTTTTACATAATCATTTCACCATATCTTTCCAGTAATTTCAATACTTATTATATAAGCAATTAATTTATTAGTTTTATTATAGAATGGAATAAAAAAATATCTTCTATTTATTTTGTTTTTATCAATATGAATATTTATTACATAATTCTCCTATTATAATTGCACATTCCACTCAAAGTTTTTTATTAAATTTTTATTTACTATAATATATCTACTGTTTGAAAGTAGATTTGTTAATGAACTTATACTTATTCCCATATATTTATTTCTTTTAAATTCAAAAAAATAAAGTGCCTAAGCACTTTACTTTTGCTGTATAAGATTAGTTATTTTATTACTCTTATCATATTTGGTATTTCCATTAGCTCTTCTGATAATTTATCTACTTGCTCCATTCTTCTAATTTCTGCAACAATATTAATCTTTGCTTTATTATTTGTAACTTCTGTTTGTAATTCTTTTATATTTATACCATTTTTCATAAAAACATTTGTAATTTCTAATGCTAAATTTTTCCTATCAAATGCTAATATCTCTATTTTTATACTTTTTTTCTCTTCCTCTTTCTTGGTTTGCAATAATTTTAGTATTTGATTTTTAGCTTTAGCTGTTTTTATAACTTCAATCCATTCTTCTTCTGGAACAGTTTTTAATTCACTTGTTATAATTTCTACAATATTTCCATTTTTCAATTTAGTAACAAGTGGCATGTCTATGCTATTTATTTTACACCCTACCATATGATTTCCAACTTCGTCATGAATAGAATAGGCAAAGTCAATTGCCGTTGCTCCTTTTGGTAATACTTTAATATCTCCTTTTGGAGTAAATATATATATTTCATCTTCTAAAAGTTCACTTTTTAAAGTTGCTAAAAATTCTTTAGGATCTTCTAAAATTTTTTTTAATTCTAAACTATAATGTATTCCTGATAAATTCTTTTTAAAATTCATTTCTTCTTTTTTTATATATGGAAGATAATTTATTATACCATATTTAGCAATTTTATTCATTGTATAACTACATATTTGAACTTCTAACTCTACTCCTTTTTCCCCTAAAATAATCTCATGTATTGCTTCATACATATTGTTTCTGGGAGTAGCTATATAGTCTTTAAATGTTCCTGGAATTAAATTATATAAAGTATTTATAATTCCTAATATCATATAACATTCTTGTTTTTGTTTTGTTATTATTTTTATTGCAAATAAATCCTTTATTTCATCCATTCCAATTTTCTTTTCATTTATTTTTTTATATATATTATATAAATGTTTTGTTTCTATTTTTACAATTGCAGTTATTCTTTGCCTTTTTAATTCTTGTTTTATTTTTTCTTTAGTTTTCTCTAGAAGTTCTTGCTTTTGTTTTTTCTTTTCTTCTAATTCTATTATTATATTTTTATAATCATCTGGATATAAATATTTAAATGCTCCATCTTCTAATTGTGTCTTTAACTCATACATTCCTAATTTATACGCTATTGGAGCATATAGTTCTATTGTTTCTTTGCTAATTGCTATTTGTCTATCTCTTTTCAAATGTTCTAATGTATTAATGTTGTGCAACCTATCTGCTAACTTTAATATAATAATTCTTATATCCTTTTCCATTGCTCCAAACATTTTGTTATAATTTTCTGCTTGTTTTTCTTCTACACTTTTAAACAATTCAGTAATTTTTGTTACTCCTTCTACTATCTGAGCAATTTCTGTTCCGAATTTTTTTTCAATATCTCCATAACAGGCATCTGTATCTTCTACAACATCATGCAACAAAGCAGCACATATTGTTTGTGTATCTAACCCTAATTTTGCTAATGTATAAGCTACATGCAATGGATGAATAATATATGGCTCGCCAGATTTTCTATATTGATTTTTATGTTTATTTTCAGCATATGAATATGCCTTTTTTATTTTATATGTATCAATATTTCTATTTTTTCTTTTAGCTTGATATAACACATCTTCTATAGTAATTACACATTTTTCACTCATTTTTATCATCCTTATCCATATTTTATTTTTTCTGAATAATATCTGCATACATTGTGTAATACTTTATTGTCTAATATAAACTCTTTTCCGTCTTTATTAATTGATTTATTTATTACTTTTTTATCTAAACATTTTCCACAAATCATACAATTATTTTTTTTACCTTTTATTAATCTTGTTTCATCTTTTTCCAAATCAAAAATATATTGTGGATATATTTCTGCAAGAAGTGGACAAAATGTTGCTTTTATTCCATCTTCTTGTAGCCATATTTGAATTCCTTCTCCTCCGTTTTGGCAATATGTTTCATTCTCAGCTTGATATTTTATATTTTCGCTATCATTTAAAAATATTTTTGGAATTCTTATTTTTAAATTTCTTTCATTTGCTAAATTCTCTATTTCGTGTATTATATTTCTCCATTTTTCTGGCTGTATATGATTTAATACTATATTCTTGTCCCATAAAGATTCAAAACTTCCTGCGTGAAAAGTGTACCAGTTTATTCCTAATTTTAAATAATGTTCTATTATTGCTCTATAATCTTCTTGGTTTATTTCCCATAATGTTGGTTGAATTTTTACAGCTATTCCGATTTTCTTTACAATAGTAAATTGCTTTATCAATTTCTTTTATATCAATTTTCTTTGTTCCTTTTAAAAATTGTAATTTTTCGTTATCTAAACTGTCTATACTATAACTTATATATTGAATATTGTTTGGATCTATTTCTTGTATTAATTTTTTTATTACTTTTACACCATTATAGCCTGAAGTGGAAAACATTACCTTTTTTCCGCGTTTTATAAATTCTTTTGCTGCCAAATTGCAAAATTCTGTATCTACTGAAACATCTGGATTACCTAATATATATGCTTCTTCTAAATTAGGTAATTTCTCTATAATTTTTTGTATTTGTTCTAAATTTCCTTGATATTCTTTATGCTTTCTTCCATAACTTTCTTGTGTACATCCAATACAAGAACATGTACATTTTCTTCTTCCATAAGTTCCTGTATATAATGTTAATGATTTAACTTTTTTTAATAATTGAAGCTTGTCCATATCTCGCCTCCTATTTTTTCTCTATTATTTTATGCTGGACATCACTTCTTTAGAACAAAAAAAGCTCTTATCTTTTTGATAAAAGCTTTTTTTGTTTTCTATATAAAATTCTATACATTTCTTCTGTCTACTGCATAACTACTTCCCATAACAGATTTAGCTGCATGTTTTACTTGTGCTCCTATTTCTCCTATTTCTAGAATATTATGGAATCTTCCTACATCAGACACTACTACACCAATAGATACTGAAGTCAATGGGAATTGTTCAATAATTCCTTTTCTATTAGCAACTTCTATATAACCTTTTTCTATATCTGCTTCTGTAAAATATCTTTCTACATTTTTATCAAAATAACTTATTATATTTTGACAAAGTTTTTCGCAATTAGTTCCTGGTACAATTGCTACAAAATCGTCTCCTCCTATATGACCAACAAAAGTATTTTCTAATTCGTCACTATGAACCATTTTTATAATTGTTTCAGCTGTAAATTCTATAATCTCGTCACCTTTTAAGAATCCATACACATCATTGTATGCTTTAAAATTATCTAAGTCAACATATAATACACAAAATGGTTCTTGCCTTAATATTCTCTTCTTTAGCTCTGCATGTATCTGTACATTTCCTGGTAATCCTGTTAGAGGACTTACTCTTCTGTTGCTAGACAACAATCTGTTTAAATTCTTTACTGTATAATATAAGTATTGCTCATCTACTGGTTTTTTTATAAAGTATTCTATTGACTCTTGTAGTATTCTTACTCTATGTTCTTTTTCACTTTTTGATGACACCACAATAACTGGTGTTATAGTGTTATCCTCATCTTTTCTAATCTTTCTACATAATTCTACTACATCTCTATCTATAGCATCTTCGTTAATTACAATAAGTGATGGTATATTTTTTAATGCAATATCAATTTGTTCCGTTTTTACACTTATAAATTTATATTCTGGATCATTTCTAAATAGCTCTCTAAATATTACAATTGATGAGTCATCATCATCAATAATGTATATTTCTTGTACCATATTCTTACTCCTTTGTTTAATTTTTCTACTTTTTTTGATTTATTATATACAAAATATTTATTAAGTTTCAAGTATTTTTTTTATTTTTTCTAATCTGTATTTTTTTATTTAATATTTCTGTTATCTCTTTTGTATTAATAGCCGGAAATGCTTTTTTTAGTCTATATACATTTTTGTACAAACTTAAAGTCATTCTATCTCTCTTTCTTTTTAATTTTCTTACTAATTTTTGAACATTTTCAGTCTTTATAGTTTTTTCTTCACTTTTATTGTTTTCCTTTGTTAATTTTCTGATTTCATTTAGTTTTGCTTTTATTTCTTTATTTATTTCTTCTACTTTCTTTAATGTCATTTTTATATTTTTTACTTTAATGATTGTAACAATTAAATCTGCTAATAATACTATTGCTATAATTGAAATTATATAATGTAATAATTTTATATCAACTTTAAAGATTGAATCTTTTACAAATGGATGAATATATTTTACAAATATAACTCCTAATATTCCCCAACAAATTGAATTTACTAAGCAAATTCTTCCTTGAAAATTAAATTTTTGCTCAGAATAATCCCAATATTTTGTATGAAATATTTTTTCTAATAAAACTCCCACTAAGTACTCCCATGTAGTTAGTACTATAATGGCTATAAAAAATAGTAAAATAGGCTTGTTCTGATACCTTTCTAGAAATAGTAACATAATAATAGCTCCTATTCCATAAATTGGACAAACTGGTCCCTTCAAAAAGCCCGTATTTATTATTTTTTTCTCTGATACAGATCTTACAATAGATTCCATAATCCATCCCAAAAAGGAATATATAATAAAATATGTTAATATTTCAAATATTTTTGCTCCCATGGAAGTTTCCCCTCTTTCAATAAATATCCTCCTACAATGTTTTGTAGGAGGTATTTCTATTTTCTTACTACTACTTCATATGTTTCACTTATATTACTCTCGTTATACACTATTACTTTTAAGTTATTTTCTCCATCTTTTAATGGATATGAATATTGAAATTCTTTTCTTTGCTCTAATGGTAATACCTGATCTAAATTTAACACATATTGTTCTTCTTTATTAATAACAAATTCTACCTTCTTTATTCCTTCTTCATCTGATGCATTTATAATAAAATTAGCTGAACCATCTGTTGTTATTTCAACTTTTGGCTTTGTAACTCCTTTTACTTCTTGGGTCTTTGTCTCTGTTTTATTATTAATATCTACCATAACAACTGTTAATGTATGTGTTCCTTTTGGAGCTTCTATTGTTTGCTCTGTTTGCATACTATTAATATCAACTTTTGTTTCTTCATCGTCATCCCATCTATAAGTCATGTATGAAAGTTGTTCTTTTCCATTTGCAGTGATTTTAATGTTATTTCCTTCTACTTTTAATTCTACATTAATGTCTCCTTGTATTGTATATTGTCTTTGACATGTTGATTCTTTTCCATTTACATCTACTGCATATATATTTAACGTATTTTTTCCTGTTGGTATTTCTATTTTTTGTTCTACTTTTTTCTTTCCTTTAGTATCAATTTCTATTTCGTCCTCATTATTCCAATGATATGTTACTTTTGTTAATTCTTTATTACTTGATATTTGTAATGTAATTTCTGTTGCAGCATCTTCTTTTATTTCTATAGTTGGTTTGTTTGATTCTCCTTCTGATTTAGAATCTTGATACATAGAATAAGATCCACTTCCAATCATAAATACACCAAAAAGCAAAATTGCTATTGAGAAAAATTTTATTATTTTTTCAATTTCAATTGGTCCAGTTCTTCTAGTTTTATTCTTTTTTTCTTTTTTTGGACTTTCTACACTTAATATTTGATTCAAAGTTTTTCACCTCATTAGTTTTATTCATATTGAATTATAACATATGCCTTTATAAAAGTAAATGTTTTGAAACAATAAAAAAAGAAACAATTTTTTAACAAATGTTTCCTTTTTTTATTTATATTTTAAATTAATTTTGTGAGTATGGAAGCATAGCAATATGTCTTGCTCTTTTTACTGCTATTGTAATATCTCTTTGATGTTTTGCACACGCTCCAGTTGTTCTTCTTGGTAATATTTTTCCTTTATCATTGATAAATTTTCTTAATTGTTCTGGATTTTTGTAATCTAATTCAAAGTTTTTATCACTGCATAATACACATACTTTTTTTCTTTGTTTTCTGAATCTTGGATTATAATCCTCATCATAATTTTTATTATTTCTTCTATTTTGTTTTTTATCTGCCATTTTATTTTCCCCCCTTGCTTAATTAGAATGGTAGGTCATCACTTGAAGATACTTCAAAATCTGCTCCCATATTTCCTGGAGCTGTATTTCCAAATGTATTTTCGAAAGAAGTACTTCCTGCTTCTCCATCTCTTCTACTATCTGCAAAATAAGCTTCTTCTGCAACAACTTCTGTTACATAGTGCTTTGTTCCTTGGTCATCATCCCAAGTTCTTGTTTGTATTCTTCCAATAATTCCTACTTGTTGACCTTTCTTAAAGTATTTGCTACAAAACTCTCCAAGCTTACTCCATGCAACTATGTTTATGAAATCTGCTTGTCTTTCTTCGCCTTGTCTTACAAATCTTCTGTTAACTGCTAAGCTAAAAGATGCTACTAATGTATTGTTTGTTTGAGTATATCTTACTTCTGGGTCTCTTGTTAGTCTTCCCATTAATATTACTTTGTTCATTTTCTATCACCTTTCTTACTTTAAATAAAGGCCCCTTACTTTATTTAATTTTTTTATTTTTTTACAACGATAAATTTTATAATATCATCTGTAATTCTATAAACTCTTTCAAGTTCTGCTATTGAATTTGGATTTGATTCAAAATTGAATAACATGTATGTAGCTTCACTGAATTTTTTGATTTCATAAGCTAATTTTTTCTTTCCCATGTTTTCTACTGATTCAACTTTTCCATTTTCATTAATTAACCCTGTGAATTTTTCTTCTAAAGCTTTTAGTCCTGCTTCATCAACATTTGGGTTAACAATGATAATACTTTCGTATTTGTTCATTATTTTCACCTCCCTTTGGATTTGTAACCTACATTTTCTGTAAGTAGAGATTTGAATTAAACATAACAAAATAGCCATGTTTTTTTCAAAACATAGCTATTTTACCATATTTTCTAGTATTTGGCAAGTGGTTTGTTGATTTTTTTCTGGTTCCTGTGTTATTTTAATTCTGCATATAAATATTACACAGAAGGCTAAGCTAATAGCGATAACACAATATCGATTAAAAAATAACTAAGAGATTTCTCTTAGTCATTATATTTTTTGTTTTTCTGTATAAATTATCTTTCCAAATTTTATTTCATTTACTTTCTTCTGTATTTCCATAATCGGAATTGGAAGAATTGATATTAAAATTGTTATTATCCATTGTGTTTGATTTAATGGAACTAGTTTAAATATATTAGCTAATGTAGGTATAATTACAACAATTGTTTGAACTAGTACTCCCAAAATAAAACTTCCTATTAAAAATTTATTTTCCAAAATTCCTACTTTAAAAATAGATTGTTCACTTTTTATATTAAAACTGTGGACAAGTTCTAAGACTCCAATTGCTATAAAAGCCATTGTTCTTCCTACTTCAATTCCGTAATATTTGTTTCCTATGCTAAATGCTATTAAAGTAAGCATTCCTAACATAATTCCTTCTACTATAATTTTGTTCCATAATCCATCTGCAAAAAGTCCTTTTTTACTATCAACTGGCTTTCGATTCATTATATCTTTTTCTGGTGGTTCTAAACCTATTGCAATAGCTGGTAACGAATCTGTTACTAAATTTACCCATAACAATTGTATTGCTAATAAAGGTGATTTAAATCCTAATACTAATCCCATAAATATGGTAACTATCTCTCCAATGTTTGTTGCAATTAAGAAATGAATTGCTTTTTTTATATTATCATAAATATTTCTTCCTTGTTTTACTGCTTTTACAATTGTTACAAAATTATCATCTGTTAAAACCATGTCTGCAGCATTTTTTGCTACATCTGTTCCGTTCTTTCCCATTGCAATTCCTATATCAGCATTTTTTAATGCTGGACTGTCATTTACTCCATCTCCTGTCATTGCTACTACTGCCCCTGTACTTTGCCAAGCTTTTACAATCCTTACTTTATGTTCAGGAGTTACTCTTGCAAATACAGAATAATTTGCTATTTCCTTTTCTAATTTGTTTTGTGGTATTTTATCTAATTCTTGACCTGTAATTGCTTTATCTTGAGCACCTAATATATTTAATTCTTTTGCAATTGCTTTAGCTGTTGCTATATGATCTCCTGTTATCATAACAGTTTTTATTCCAGCTCGTCGGCAAGTTCTTACTGCTTCTTTTACTCCCTCTCTTGGTGGGTCTATCATTCCTATCAATCCTACAAAATTCAAGTTGTTTTCTATATTATCTGAATCTATTTTACTTGGCATATATTCTAAATCTTTATATGCTACTGCTATTACTCTTAAGGCCCTTTCTGCCATTTGTAAATTTTCTCTCTGAATTCTCTGTTTTTCTCCTATTGAACTTTGACATTTGTTTAATAAAATATCTGGTGCACCTTTTGTTATGATTCTATATTTATTTCCAATTTTATGGATTGTTGTCATCATCTTTCTGTTAGAATCAAAAGGAATTTCATTTATTCTTGGCATATTATGATATAATTCTGTTTTATTTTTGTTATTTTTTAATCCATTTTGTACTAATGCCACTTCAGTAGGCTCTCCACTTACTTCTATTTTGCCATTTTTATATAAAATATCACAATCTGTACACATCGTAGAAAGTTCTATTGCAAACTCTGAATTATTTGATTTTACTTCCACTACTGTCATTTCATTTTTTGTTAATGTTCCTGTCTTATCTGAACAAATAACTTTACTACTTCCTAATGTCTCTACTGCTGGCAATCTTCGAATAATGCTATTATTCTTTGCCATTTTTGTAACACCTAGTGATAACATTATTGTTACAATCGCTGGTAATCCTTCTGGAATAGCTGCAACTGCTAGTCCTACTGATGTCATAAACATTTCCATAGGATCTATATTTTTTATTAATCCTATTACAAATATAATTAAACATATTGCTAAACATACTATTCCTAATATTTTTCCTACTTGACTCAATTTTTTTTGAATAGGTGTTTCTGGTGCTTCATCTTGTATAATCATATTTGCTATTTTTCCTACTCTGGTATTCATTCCTGTTTCTGTAACAACTGCCTTTGCATGTCCATTTACTACAATGCTACTCATAAAAGCCATATTTAACATGTCACCTAATGGAATATCTTTTTTGCATATCATATCTGAGTCTTTTAAAATTGCTTCAGTTTCTCCTGTTAAACTAGATTCTTCTATTTTTAAGTTATGACTTTCTATTAATCTACAGTCTGCTGGTACGTAATTTCCTGCTTCTAATATAATTAGGTCTCCTGGTACTAATTCTTCTGCATTTATTTCTATTGTTATATTGTTTCTTATTACTTTTGCTTTTGGAGGTGTCATTTCTTTTAATGCCTCTATTGATTTTTCTGCTTTTGATTCTTGTACTACTCCCATTATAGCATTTAATATTACAATAGCTATTATAATAATTGAATCTATGTAATCATTTTCGCCTTGTATATATGAAATTCCTGCAGATACAATGGATGCTAATATTAATATAATAATCATAAAATCATTGAATTGCTTTATAAATTTTATAAACATTGTTTCTTTTGGCTTGTCTTCTAACTTATTTCCACCATATTTTTGCCTTCTTTCTATTACTTGCTCTTTTGTTATACCACTTCTTCTATCTGTTTTTAATAATTTAAAAATTTCTTCTTTTCTTAAAGTTTCCCACATATTTTTCTCTCCTTTGTATTCTTTTTATACTTTCATTCTATGTGGCTTGTACTTTGTTTATGACAATTTATGAATTTTACTTAATAATTTTATATTAATAATATCAATATTCTTTTTTCGACATATTATACTTTAAGGAGGTATTATTATGTTTATTAATTCATTAATTTTAGCACTTTCTAGTAGTATAGACTCTCTTGGAATTGGAATTACATATGGTATTAAAAATACAAGAATTTCTTATATGGCTAAAATTGTCTTATTTGTAATTTCATTTTTAATTTCATTCTTATCTGTATGTTTTGGTGATATTTTAAAAAATATCTTTTCTGATTTTGCTACAAGATTAATTGGAAATATCATTTTAATTGCTATGGGAATTTTTGTATGTTTTCAAGCTATACATAAAGATAAAAAAAATACGACTCAGAATTTAGCATCTTCTGAGCCTATTTGCAAAAATAATGAAAAGATTTATAGTTTTTTTATTGAATTTTTAGGTATTACTATTAAGATTATTAAAAATCCTACCTCCTCAGATTTAGATTCTTCTCATTCAATAGATAGTAAGGAAGCTTTATTTTTAGGGTTTGCTCTTTCTTTGGATTGCTTTTGCATAGGAGCTTTTGGAAGTATTATTGGTGTTAGCTCTTTTCTTTTTCCTGTATTTATATCAATTTTTCAACTTGTTTTTTTAAGTATTGGCAATATGTTAGGAAAAAAGTTACATTGTTTAAGTAATTTGCATGATAATATTTGGTCTGTTATCTCTGGTATTTTGCTTGTTTTAATAGGAGTAGTGAGATTTGTTATCTAAGTTATATTTTTATAAAATTATAACATAGTATATCTCTCCTATACTATGTTATATCTCATATCTTTACTATTTATTCTATATTAATATAATTATTATTTAAATCTTATTAAAGCATTTTTATCTAAACTCCATTCTTTCCAATTACTTGTATTGTATATTTCACTTCCCTTATTTTCATATATATATTGATTTAAATTATTTATAATTAAATTTTCGTCTCCTTGATATTCACTTCCATCTTTGTAAATTTTCCCTTCTTTTTCTAAATAATTATTTTCAATTTTGCCATTAGCTTGCGAATAAGCAATTTTAGATGCATTTCCTTCTGAAAAGCAATTAATTATTGTTCTTGTCATATATGCAATTCCTCCTATATTAGAAGTATTACTAGTTGCTTTAATATTTCCTGCATTATAACAATTATATATTTCTACTGTACTCCATGTTTGAGCATTACCATGTCCTCCTAATATTCCTCCTGCTCCTGTCTTTGTTAATAATCCATTATCTCCTGTCAAAGTTGCAACCGTCACTCCAGCCAATATTAAAAGTACAATAATTGTTATTACAAGTGCAATAAGTGTTATGCCTTTTTCCTTTTTTTGTTGTATTTCCTATTTCATATTTTCCTCCCTTATCTTTATTCAAAAGATGGATATCCCGTTTTAGAATTCATATTCCACATTTTTAATTGTACAAAATCTATATTATCTTTATTTTTCAAGTTATATTCTTTTACATTTTTATTCAAACAATTGTCAATAAACTCTTTACTTGTTATTACATTCATTTCAATTTTTGTAAAATCGCTTCTACCATCTTTATTGGTCTCATAATCACTTAAATAATAAAAATTGTTAATATTAAAATTACCGTTTAGTGCCTCCAAATGAATCCAGATTTCCAGCATAGTGTGTTGATATTGTTTTTCCAGCATTATAGCAATTATATATATCTATATTAATATTATCCGTTTGTAATAATCCTATAATTCCTCCTGCTCCTGAATAGCTAATTCCTCCTTTATTCTCAACAATTCCAGAATTACCACTGTTTAGTATTTTTATTGTTTCTCCATGTCCAATATTGTATCCAATAATTCCTCCAACCCCATATGGCTTTCCTGAAACATTACCATAATTGTAGCAATTTACTATTTTTCCATCCCCTGATTCTAGCCCAATTATTCCTCCTGTAGATCCATTCGAATTTATATTTATATAATTATAGCAATTTATTATATTACAATTACCTGCATATCCAGCTATTCCACCTGTATTGCCAGTATTGATGATATTACCACTAACTTTTATATCTTTAATATTAGCATTTATAATTCTAGAAAACAAACCTGCTTCTGAATAATTACACTCATACAAATTTCTAATTTCTCTATTATTGCCATCAAATATACCGTAAAATGCTGCTATTGAAGTAAATCCTTTATATTTCTTATTAGTTAATGCTTCCTTTAACCCTACATCATCACTTATTCCTAAAAATTCATTGTATTCTTTAGTTAAATAATTACAATATGATAATTCTGATTCAAAATCTAATGTCTTCCCTAATTTAATATATTCCTTTGTTTTTCTGCCTTCTTTTGTTTCTTTTGAAAAATAAACTAAATCTTCTATACTCTTTATAATATAAGGATCTTCTTCTTTACCTTTCCCATCAAGTTCTCCTGGTGTATTGTCTTTTTCTACTATTTCTTTTTCTTCTTGATTTATATTAATATTTTCATCAACTTTATATACTCTATCAGTTTCTTTAAAATATATAATATAACTTTTATTATCACTATATACCTCTGTTTCTCCTCCAGACAATTGTTCTAATTCATTTTGTAATTTTTCTTTTGAAATATCTTTATAATCTTCTTTTTCACTTGCTGCTAATACCGCTAATTTTATTATTTCTTTTTCAGTTTCTATTTCTGTACTTTCTTTTGCTTCATTAGCTTTTGTCAATATTCCATTATCTCCTGTCAAAGTTGCAATCGTCACTCCAGCCAATATTAAAAGTACAATAATTGTTATTACAAGTGCAATAAGTGTTATACCTTTTTCCTTTTTTTGTTGTATTTCTAAATTCATTTTTTCCTCCTTTGTATGCTAGTTTTTCCATAATTATCTTCTCTATTCTCTTTGTTTAATTATATAAAACGGCAATATCATTGTCAATGATATTTTATCACTTTCCGTCTATTGTTTTTTCTTTTGAAAATTGGAAAATAACTTATATTATAAGTTAATATAATACTAAATGTTTATATAAAGGAGTTTATTTATGTCAAACGTACAGTCATCAGAATTTTTTAAAATTATTGGCAAAAATATTAAATATTATAGAAAACTATATAATCTAGAAAAAGGAAAAATGACACAAGAAAAGCTAGCTGAATTAACTGATGTTTCTATTGCTTTAATTGGTAATTTAGAAAGTGAAAAAATTGATCAAGGTATTAGTGTTTTTACTCTATGGAAAATTAGTAAAGCTTTAGAAATTCCTATTGAAAATTTATTTAATGGAATAGACAATGATAATAATTCATTACAAGCTTAAATCAAAAAAACAAGATAAAAGATTTTATATTTTTCAACCTTTATCCTGTTTTCTTAATTTTATATCTGTTCAAATTGACGTTATTTTAATTTCATAGATAATAATTTTGAAATACCATTTTCCTCCATAGTTACTCCATATACTGTATCTGCTGCTTCCATTGTTCCCTTTCTATGTGTTATTACTAAAAATTGTGTGTCTTTTGAGAACTTCTTTAAATACTCTGCAAAACGATAAACATTTACATCATCTAAAGCTGCTTCTATTTCGTCTAATACGCAGAATGGCGCTGGATTTATTTTCAATATAGCAAATAATAATGCAATAGCTGTAAATGCTTTTTCTCCTCCTGATAATAGCATCATATTTTGAAGTTTTTTTCCTGGTGGTTGAACTGTTATTTCAATTCCACATTCTAGTATATTTTCTTCATCTTCTAATTTTAACGATGCATTTCCTCCACCAAATAATTCCTTAAATACTTCTGCAAAATTTTTATTAATAATTTCAAATTGAGTTTTAAATTGTTCTTTCATTGTTGCTGTCATATCATTAATAATCTTTCTTAGTTTTGACATTGTATCTTCTAAATCAACTCTTTGTTCACACATAAAGTCATATCTTTCCTTCATTGTTTTATATTCTTCTATTGAGTCTATATTTACACTTCCTAATTCTCGTAAATCTTTTCTCAAATTATTTACATTTTTCTGTGTTAATGCTACATTTTCTGGTTTTTTATAATCTTTTACTGCATTTGGAGTTAATTCATATTCTTCCCACATTTTGTTAATTATAGTATTTATATCTTCTTCAATCTTAGTTTTCTTTACATCAATTTTAACAATTTGAGCTTTTAAATCTTCAATTGTTTTAAATTTTTCTGTAATTTCATTTTCTTGTTTCTTTAATTTTTCATTTTTTTCTACTCTTTGTGTTTTTAATTGTTCTATTTTTACTCCGCTATTTTCTACTTCTTTTTTTATGTCATTAATTTTCTCTTTTATTTCTTCTTTTGATTTTTCTAAGTTAAAGTTATCTTGTTTTATTTGCTCTATTTGTCTTTGTTTATTTTCTATACTTTTATTTGTATTTTCTATTTCTACATTTATTCTTTCTTGTATTTCCTGGATTGAAGCTTCACTTTCGTCAAAAGATGATACTGATATTTTTAAGTTTGTAATATCAAAATTTAAATCATCTGCATATTTTTGATTATCTTTATTTAAATCTGCAAATTCGCTTATTACTTTATTTAATTTATCTGTTTCTTCTGTTAAATTTTCTATTTCTTTTTGTGTTTCTTGCTTTCTTAAAATTGTTTGTTCTTTTTCTTTTTCTATATTTGCTTGTTCTTCTTTTAGTTTGTTTACTCTTTGTTCTATTTTAGCAATATTTTCTTCAATTGAAACTAATTTTTGTTTTTCTGTTGCATATGTAATATCAATTTCTTGTAATTCTTTTTCTAAACTTGTTGCTCCTTCAAAAGTATCCTCCATTGATCTTTCATATTCCTGTTTTTCTTTTTCTAATTCTACAACTTTTTCTCTTAACTTTTTAGTTTCTTTTTCTAATTTTTCAATTTCTCTTCCTCTTCCCAAAATATTAACAGTTTTCTTTGCTACAGATCCTCCTGTAATTGCTCCTGATGGATTAATTACATCTCCTTCAATTGTTATAATTCTAAATGTATATCCATTTTGTTTAGCCACTTTAATTGCTGTTTCCATGTTGTCTACTATAACAGTTCTTCCTAATAAGTTTAATACAATTTGTTCATATTTTTTATTAAATTTAACTATGTCTGATGCAATACCTACTACACCCTTTTCATGTCCTTTTATTTTATCTAGCTTTCTACCTCTTACAGATGTAATTGGTAAGAATGATGCTCTTCCTAAATTGTTTTTTCTTAAATGTTGTACTAATTTTTTTGCGTCTTCTTCTGTTTCTGTTACTATATTTTGTAGACTTGCTCCTAAACACATTTCTATTGCTGTTTGGTATTCTTCTGGGACTTCTATTATATTAGCTAAAACTCCATGCATTCCTTTTCCTAGTTCTTTAATATTTTCACAATCTTTTAATAATGATTTTACACTTTTTATATATCCTTCTTTTTCTTTTTCTGTTTCAATTAAGAATTTTAATCTTGATTCTTTTATTCTTATTTCACTTTGATATCTATTTATCTCATCTTCATAAGCTTTGATTTTTTTGTCAGCTTCTTCTCTTTTCTTATTAATCTCTTCTAAACTTGATACAATTTTATTTCTTTTTGAATCAATTTCATAAAATTCTTTTGCTATGTCTTCTTTCTGTAATCTTGTACTATCTAATTCTGAAATATGAGATGCTACTTCACTTTTTATTTGTGCTTGCCTTTTTTCATAATTATCAAAATTTATCTCTTTACTATTTATTTCTGATTGTAATTCATATTTTTTGTCTATATTAGCTTCTACTTGTAATTTATAATTTTCTATTTCTAATTCTTTACTTGAAAGTTTTTTTGTAAGATTAGCTAGCTCTTCTTCTTTTTCTTTTAATTCTTTTTCAAACTTCTCTTTGTTTTGTTTTAAATTTTGTTGTTTTTCTTGTTTTTGTTCAATTTCCTTTTTTAATTCTTCTAGTCTATTTTGTGCTTCTTCTATTTCTTTTTCAAATCTACTTTTATTTTCATTGTTGTTTAAAATTCTTGTATCAGCTACATTTATATCAGAATTTAACATTTCAATTTCTTTTTGACTTTCAAATCCTATATTTGACATTTCTTCTATTTTGACTGTAATATCATCTATATCATTTTGTAATTCTTCTTTTAATTGTTTGATTCTTTCTAATCTGCCTTCTTCGTCATTACATTGATTTGTATAAATTTCTTCATCTTTTATAATTTCTTCTAAAGTTGATTTATATTTTTCTATGTTATATATAAATAAGCCTATTTCAATACTTTTTAGTTCTTCTCTTAAATCTAGATATCTTTTAGCTTTTTCTGCCTGATTTTTTAATGGTTCTATATTTGTTTCTATTTCTGTTAAAATGTCATTAATTCTAAGTAAGTTTAGCTTTGTACGTTCTAGTTTTTTCTCTGATTCTTGCTTTCTTGTTCTATATTTTACTATTCCTGCTGCTTCTTCAAATATATTTCTTCTATCTTCTGATTTATTACTTAATATTTCATCAATTTTTCCTTGTCCTATAATTGAATATCCGTCTTTTCCAATTCCTGTATCCATAAATAATTCTAATACATCTTTTAGCCTACAAGGTACTTTATTTATATAATATCCTGTTTCTCCACTTCTATAAATCTTTCTTGTTACTGTTACTTCAGTATATTCAATTGGTAACGCTCCATCTGAATTATCAAATACTAGTGAGGCTTCTGCAAATCCTAATGATTTTCTATTTTGGGTTCCTGCAAAAATAATGTCTAATGACTTTGTTCCTCTTAATGATTTCATGCTTTGCTCTCCGAAGCACCCATCTTATGCTGTCTGATATGTTACTTTTTCCTGATCCATTTGGTCCAATTACACTTGTAATTCCTGGCATGAATTCTAATATAGTTTTATCAGCGAAAGATTTAAATCCTTGCAATTCTAATCTTTTTAAATACATTTATTATCACCTTTCTTAGTCCATTTAAAAAACAGGTATAGTTTATAAAACGGCATACCATACCTGATTTTAATAGTACTTTTCATAGAAATAGTTTATACTATTTTTATGTTTTTGTAAAGCTTATAAATGCTTTCTACGCAAATTTTATACCAGATACAATTTTTGCAATATTATATATTAATCTTTGTTTATCTTTTGAGCATTTATCTAATAATTCCTGAAATTCTTTATTTAAATAATTTTCATTTTCCATTGTTGTTCCATTTAGTATTTTTTCTATTGGAACATTTAATGCTATTGACATTTGAGATAATCTTTTTAAATTTATTTGTCCTCCTCTTTCTATTTTGCTAACATATACTGTTGTAACATCAATCATTTCAGCTAATTTTTCTTGTGATAATCCTGTTTTTTTTCTCGCTTCCTTTATTCTTTCACCTATTAATTTATAGTCAATATTTGCTTCTATTATTTTCATTCTTTCACGTCCTTTCTCATTTGTAAATTTATCATTATAAGTTCTAGTTGTCAAAATCTAGTTTTGTAGTATATGTAAATGTTTATTTATTAATTCTCGATTTATCTCGTTGTTTTTTGATTATTCTATGTTTTTGAAAAATTTTAAAGTATTTATATTATAAGAATTTCAAAGAACTTTTATATAATATAAAAATAGCATAATTCACTTTTTTTCTAAAATGAATTATGCTATTTTTTAGTTTATTTTTTTATATTTTCAGCATATTTATTATTAACAATTTTGTCATATGGAGCATTTTGACTTAATTCTCCTGCACTTTTCATTACTTCTTGTAATCTATTAAATGCTTCTTCTTTTAAATATGGTGTATCATTCCATGCATCTATATCTTTATAGCTTTGAATTGCCGCTGTTAACATTTCTATATCTGTTCCTGGGAAGAAATTTGTAATAACTTCTGCTATTTCTTTGCTTGTATGTTCTTTTGTCCATTTTTCTCCTTGATAAATTGCATCTGTAAATTTTTGTATAGTATCTTCATTATTTGCTATATAACTTTTTTTAGCGAAATATGCTGTATATGGTATTTCACCTGCTGCTTCTCCAACAGAAGCTACTACATATCCTTTTTTCTGACTTTCTGTCATAGATGCAGTTGGTTCAAATAATGTAACATAATCTGCATTACCACTTGCAAAGGCTCCAGCCATTAAGTCAAATTTAATACTATCATCTAAAGTTACATCTTTTTTAGGGTCAATTCCATTATTTTTTAGAACATATTCTAATGTCATATAAGGTACTCCACCTTTTCTTCCTGGTATTATCGTTTTCCCCTTTAAATCTTTCCAATCAAAATTATCTGTATTCGTTCTTGAAACTAAAAATGATCCATCTTTTTTGGTCATTTGTGCAAATACTTGTGTATAATCTTCCTTTCCTTGATTGTATACATATATTGATGCTTCTGGTCCTGCAAATCCTATGTCAGATTGATTACTTAAAACTGCTGTCATAACAGCGTCTGCACCTTGACCTGTTGTTAATTCTATATTTAATCCCTTTTCTTTGAAATATCCATTGTTTATTGCTATATATTGCGGTGCATAAAATACTGATCGTGTTACTTCGTTGACTTTTATAGTTTTTAGTTCTTCAGCATCTTCTTTATGTTTTCTTGTTATAAATACTCCTATTGCTATTACTAGCATGATAAGTATTACTATGATGTAAGTTATAGTTCTTTTTTTCATTTTAAAATTACACCTCCTTTTTATTTTATATATTTTATGTTTATAATAAAAAGGTGTGAATTTTATTAAGCATTTCTTGATTTTACTATAAATTTTTCAAGTAACAATACTGCTAAATACATTATTCCCGCTACAATTCCTAATATAATAACACTTGTCATAACTAAGTCTAATTTGAATACTTGCCCTCCATACACAATTAAATATCCTAATCCTGCTTTTGATACTAAAAATTCTCCAGATATAACTCCAACCAAAGAAAGTCCAATATTAACTTTTAGTGAATTTATAAATGTTGATATATTGGCTGGAATAATAATTTTTGTTAGTATTTGAAATTTACTTGCCTTAAACGTTTTTGCCATTTTAATTATTTCTTTATCAGTTCTTAAAAAGCCATTTAGGTTTTCTAATATTGTTACAATCAAAGAAATTGCTACTGCCATAACAATAATTGCTGGTGTTCCTGCTCCAACCCAAATAATAATTATTGGTCCGAAGTGCTACTTTAGGTAAACTATTTAATACAACTAAATATGGTTCTGCAACTTTTGACAAAAAATTAGACCACCACAAAATAATTGCTATTGCTATTCCTAAAGTTGTTCCTACTAAAAATCCTACTACTGTTTCATATACTGTAACTCCTATATGTTTTAATAAATCATTTGAAGTCAAATTCATAAAGGTTGCAAATATTTTACTTGGCTGGCTTGTTATAAAACTGTCTATTATACCATTATCAGCTAAAATTTCCCATATTCCTAAAAAAGATACAAGTATTAATATTTGTGTTAATAAAATTAAATATTTTCTTTTTTTTATCTTTTTTAGATATTCTTTTCTATCTTTTGAAATTATTATTTTATTCATCTACTCCCAACTCCTTCCATAGAGTATTAAAGTATTGACTAAATTTTGGGCTTTCTCTACAATTTATTGGTGTTCTATTTTCTATACCAAAATTAATTTTATGAATATCTTTTATTGTCCCTGGTCTCTTGCTTAATACTAACACTCTATCTGACATACTAATTGCTTCTGAAATATCATGTGTTACAATAATTGCTGTGATTTTTTCTTTTCTTAAAATAGAATAAATATCATTTGTAACCATTATTCTAGTCTGGTAATCTAAAGCTGAAAATGCTTCATCTAATAATAAGATTTTAGGTTTTACTGCAAGTGTTCTAATAAGTGCTACTCTTTGCCTCATTCCTCCTGATAATTCTGAAGGATATTTATCTTTAAATTCGTATAAATTATATTTTTTTAGTAATTCTAATACATATTCTTTATTTACATTATCCTTTTTTCCTTTTACCTCTAGCCCAAACATTGTATTGCTTAAAATATTTCTCCATTCTAGTAAACAATCCCTTTGTAACATATATCCTATTTTGCTAGAAATTCCATTTACTTTTTCTCCTTCTATGTATATTTCTCCTGTTGTTTTTTCTTCTAGTCCTGCAATAATTGATAATAGTGTGGATTTTCCACATCCACTTGGTCCTATAATACTTACAAATTCACCCTTTTTTACTCTAAAATTTACATTTTTAAGTGCTAATATTTCTCCTTCTTTATTTTGATATTTCTTGCTTATATTCTTTACTTCTAAAATATTTTCCATTTCATTCCTCCTCATATTCTTCTAATATATTTTATGTAAAATATATATGAGGAGTTCTTTTTTTGCTAAATTAATCTAATAGTATAAAAATAATGTCTCCTGTATGATACAGAAAACATTCTTGTTTAATATCTTGTTTTTAATTTAAATGAATTTAAAAGTGTAATTTTATTTATAATACTTCTTTCTTTAGCTTTAGCAATTCTTCTTTATTAATTTCAGTACTTTCTATTATTATTTTTTCATCTATTCCTTTTTTTATTAATCTTTTTGCCACTTCTAATTTTCCTTCTATTTTGCCTTCTATTTTGCCTTCTTTTTTTCCTTTCCTTATCATTTCTCGATTTTCATTTACTAGTCTTTCATATAAATCACTCATAATATCTCCTTTCTTTATTTTAATTTCTAATTTTTCTAGTAATTCATTTTTGGTTACTTCTTCTAATGTATCATTTAGCAAATAATATATTATATTGCTTATCTCATACAACTGTTTTTTATTTTTTGCATGTTTTACAATCAGCTCTAGATTTTCTTTTAGTTCTTGTTTATTCTTTGATTTTTCTATTATCATTCCATAACCAAATAAGCTTTGTTTTTGCAATAAAAATGATTTAGATAATTTGTTTATTTCAATCAAATTATATTCTAAATCTATTTTGTAATTTTCGAATACATAATCAGATATTTGCTTTTCTTTAAAATTTTTTGGTATTTTCCATTTTTCATTTCCTGTATAAATAATAATTGGAACAATAATTGGATATCTTGTATTTTGATTTATTTTCTTTGACTTTTTCCATTCTTGGATAATATCTATACAATAATTTAGAATTCTATATGGCATATTGTTATCAATTTTTGATTGATGTTCTACTAAAAAAAATACTTCTTTGCTTTTTAGCCTATAAACTATGTCCGCTTCTTTTGATTTATACTTTTTTGTAATATAACTATTAGTATATTTTATAAGGTCTTGACTTTGTATTTTTTCATTAGGTTCAAGAAAATCATTTATAAATTTTCTCATTTCTTTTTCATCTTTTAGGATATTTTTTATTAATTTGTCATGTCTGTTATTAATTTTGTTTCGATTTATGTTATAATTAGCATTTTCCTCTGCTAATTGAAAAATCGCATTTAGTCTTAAAGTATGTATACATTTAATGTAGTTTTTGTATGTAAATACTTTCAAATCTCTCCTCCCTATTATATTGTTTTTTGATGTGAATGTCAATATTTATTAATTAGTAAAATGTGTTTTTCTTATATAGCCTGTATACCACCTCCTTATTTTTTATTTCTTGGTAATTAGATTGAATTTTCGAATTTAAAAATAGAATTAAAATTTCTAAAAAAATAAATTATGATTTAAATTATTTTGAAATCACCTTAAATATATTAAACCACAAAAACAGGAAAAATCCAAGCTTTTTCCTGTTTTTTCACTAATTTTTCATCGCAAAATTCGACAATTATGTTCTATATGTATTACATTCGTACTTATATTTTAATCAAAATAACTGCTTATTTCTTCCAACTGTTCAAAATCTTTTTGCCTTAAAACTTCAAATGCTACAATTGCTACTGAATTTGATAAATTTAATGAACGCAATGTATGTCTCATTGGGATTCTAATTGTCTGATTAATATACTTTTGTAAAATATCTTCTGGCAATCCTTTCGTTTCTTTCCCAAACAATATAAACACTTCATTCATATCTCTATAATCTGGATCTGAATATACATGTTTTCCTTTAGTTGTAGCAAAAAACATATTATTTTCTTCAGGTTTATATTTCTTTAAAAACTCTTCAAAACTTTCATGTTCTTCTATCTCAACTTTATCCCAATAATCTAATCCTGCTCTTTTAACAGCCTTCTCAGATATATCAAATCCTAGTGGATGCACTAAATGTAACTTTGCTCCAATTGCTGCACAAGTTCTTGCTATATTTCCTGTATTTTGTGGTATCTCTGGTTCTACCATTACTATATCTAACTTCATATTTTATTCTCCTTTAAGACAGAAGGGACAGGTCTAAAATGTCCCATTTTCATGTCAATTTATGTCTTTTTTTGTATTATTTATATTTTTATATGATTCGACAAAATTCATGGGACATTTTAGACCTGTCCCTTCTGTCTCACATATTCATACAAAATAATTCCTGTTGCTACTGATGCATTTAAGCTTTCTGTTTTTCCGAATCATTGGTATTTTTATTTTCTCGTCTGCTATTTCTTGTATTTGTTGTTCCACTCCATTTGCTTCATTTCCTATAATTATTACTTTTTTATAGTAATTTATATCATATATTGTATTTTCTGTTTGAAGTGATGATACTACTATTTTAAATTTGTGTTTTTTTATTTCTTTTAAAGTTTTTTTCAAGTCCTCACATTCTATTATTTTAACTCTAAAGATTGCTCCCATTGTTGAACGTACTACTTTTGGATTATAGCTATCTGCTGTTCCTTTTGATACCAATATTTGGTTTACTCCAACACTGTCAACAGTTCTAAGGATTGTTCCTAAATTTCCAGGATCTTGAACATCATCTAATGCTACAATAATATCTTGTGTATAATCAATTGTTTTATCCCCATTGTTTTTTTCTATAACAGCAAGCACTCCCTGAGGCTCTTGCACTTCAGATATATATTTAAAAAGTTTACTTGTTACATATATACAGTTATGTTTAGCAATTTCATACATCAAGTCTTTTGGTATACTTTCTGTTTTTTCGCAATCATCACATAAGATTATTTGTTTTATTTTAGCATTCTCTTGGATTGCTTCTTTTACTATTTTAATTCCTTCTACCAAATATTCATTACTTGCATCTCTTTCTTTTTTTTCTTTTAGCTTTCTTATGTGTTTTATTAATTCATTATCTTTACTTGATATTACTTGCATTATTTTTATTCCTCCAAAACATAAATTTAACCTAATAAATATTTAACAAATTCTGTAGTATCATTTAAAACTTTTCTTTCACTACTTGTTCCTATATCTAATGTTATCATTGGCTTTATTCCAGCTGAGAATTTTATCTTTGTTCCATATTTCTTTACCAATTGTGCTATATCTATTTTAAATTTATCTTCACTACTACTTGCTTTAAATGTAAATACTACTGCATTTTTTCTACTTGCAATTTTTTCTATATCTAATTTCTTTGATATATATTTTATTCTTGCTATATCAATTAAATTTTCTAATTCTTTTGGCATGTTTCCAAATCTATCTATAATTTCATCAATGACATTTTGAATATCTTCTTCATTTCTACATAAAGCAATATTTTGATATACTTCTATTTTTTGATTTGAATCGCTTATATATTCGTCTGGAATATAACTTGTTACATTTAAATCAATTTGAATTTCTGTTTCTGGCCTTACTTCTATACCCTTCATTTCTTTTACTACTTCATCTAGTAAATTGCAATACGTATCATAACCAACTTGCTCTAAATGTCCTGACTGTATTTCTCCTAGTAAACTTCCTGCTCCACGAATTTCTAAATCTCTCATTGCTATTTTAAATCCAGATCCGAATTCAGTAAATTCCTTGATCGCCTTTAATCTTTTATCTGCAACTTCTGAAAGTAATTTATCTCTTTTATAAGTAATATATGCATATGCTTGCCTATCACTTCTACCTACTCTACCTCTGATTTGATACAATTGTGCTAATCCCATTCTATCGGCATTTTCTACAATTATAGTATTAGCATTTGGAATATCAATACCTGATTCTAAAATAGTAGTACATACTAACACATTTGATTTTTTATCTATAAAATCTTGCATAATTTCTTCAATTTTTGTTCCTGACATTTGACCATGTGCATAAGCAACATTTGCTTCTGGCACTAAATTTGAAATTTGACTTGCTTTTCTTTCTATACCTTCCACATTATTAAATAGATAAAATACCTGACCTTCCCTTTCTAATTCTTTAGTAATTGCTTCTTTTATAACTTCTTCATCATATTCTAACACATATGTTTGAACAGGTCTCCTATTATGTGGAGGTTCGTATATAACAGACATGTCTCTTATTCCTACAATTGACATATGCATAGTTCTTGGAATAGGTGTTGCTGTCATTGTTAAAACATCTACATTAGTTTTTAATTGTTTTATTTTTTCTTTTGCTTTTACTCCAAAACGATGCTCTTCATCTATTATTAATAATCCTAAATCCTTAAATTCTACATCTTTGCTAAGTAATCTATGCGTTCCTACTACAATATCAACTTCTCCTAAAGCTAAATTCTTAACAACTTCAGATTGATATTTTTTACTTTTAAATCTATTCAATATGTCAACTTTTATTGGATAATCTTTCATTCTTTCTTTGAATTCTTGATATTGTTGTTGAGCTAAGACAGTTGTTGGAGCTAAATATGCTACTTGCTTTCCATCCATTGTGGCTTTAAATGCTGCTCTAATTGCAACTTCTGTTTTGCCATAACCAACATCACCGCAAAGTAGTCTATCCATTGGTCTTTGACTTTCCATATCCTTTTTTACTTCTTCAATACATCTTAATTGATCCTCTGTTTCTTGATATGGAAATTTCCCCTCAAATTCATTCTGCCATGGAGTATCTTTTCCAAAACAATATCCTAAAGCTTTTTCCCTTTTAGCATATAATTCTATTAACTCTTTTGCTACTTCTCTTAAATTTTTCTTTACTTTAGATTTCGTTTTTTCCCAGTCTTTACTTCCTAATTTATTAATTTTAGGTTGTATTGCATCTCCTCCAACATACTTTCTTATTGAATCCATATCGTTTGTTGGTATATATAAAATATCATCATCTTGGTATTTTATTTTAATGTAATCTTTAATAGTTCCATCTGCTTTTATTGTATTTACTCCTATATAAATTCCAATTCCATATTTCTTATGTACAACATAATCTCCTATTTTCAAATCTGCAAATACAACTTTTTCTCCTTCTTTATAAGCTGTTGGTATATATTTTCTTTTTGTTTTTTCTTCACTAATTAATTCATCTGCAATAATTACAATTTGATTTAATTCATGATTTTCAAATCCAGAAGATAGTTTTCCAACAGAAATTGTTATAATACTTTCTATTGATGAAACTATTATTGTTTTATCTAGCTTTTCTTCTATTCTACAGATTATTTCTCTTTTTTCTAGTATTTGTTTTAATTTTTTAGCTTTTTCTTTTGTTTCTAATAAAATATAAACCTTCTTTTTTTCATTAATTGCTTTTTCTAAATCTGTAAATAAGTTATCTATCTCACTTTTAAAATAATTTATTTCTCGATAATTAAATTTATATTTTTCTGCTTGTACTTTTATATTAGTATCTTGCTTTTCTATATATATCAACTGTCTTTTTTCTAAAATTTTATTTATATTTTCTATTTTTATCATATTCGAAATTGCATTTGGCACTATTTTCTTTTTTTCAATTAAAGCTATCTTTAAATTTTTATTATCTTCTTGTATATTTTTTGCTCTCTGATTAATTTTTCCTATTTCATCTAAAAATATACAATAATTATTATTTAGATAATCTAATATCGTTCCTTGCTTTTCATAGAAACTGTCAAAATATTTATCAATTTTACTAATATAATTTCCAGCTTTTATTTGTTCTATATCTTCTTCTATTATTTCTTTATTTGCATTATCTTTTTTTATTTTATCGCAGATTTCTTCTATCCCTTTCTCTAGCACATATTCATGAGCAGGATATATAATTACATTTTCTTTTGTATTAATTGATCTTTGTGTAGAAATATTAAAGTCACGAATAGAGTCTATCTCATCTCCCCAAAACTCAATTCTTATTCCTGTTTTATAACTAATTGAAATATCAACAATTCCGCCTCTTATACTAAATTGTCCTCTTCCTTCAATCAATTCACATCTGGTATATCCAAGTTCTACTAATTTTTGTTTTAATTTGTCTAAATTGAAACTATCTCCTATCTTAAATTTTAGTTTATTTTTATATAGTTTATCTTTTGCTGGTAATTTTTGCATTATTGCTTCTATGGTTGTTACTACAATTAAATTTCTTTTTGATTGTATTTCATTTAATGTCTCTATTCTTCTATATGGCAAATCTTTACTTTCTGCAATATAATCATATGTAACTATTTCTTTTTTTGGAAATAATACAACATTCTCTGTAAAATATTTGACATTTTCATATATTTTCTTAGCTTGTATTTCGTTATAAGTAATAATACAAATTGGCTTTTTTCCAAATTGATTTATAGCTGTTTCAATTTGCACTGCTCCCACGTCATTTAAGCCCGATATTGCTATCGGACTTTGTTTATTTTCTATTTGATTTAGTAATTCTTTAAACTTTTGGCTTTTTCCAAGCTCTCCTAATATTTGATTCATTTTTTTCTCCTAGCATAACACTTTAGATGTTTTATATTATACTACACTTTTTATAAAAAATAAAGTACTTCATTATGAAGCACTTTTTTGCTCTGTTATTTCTTCTTTTTTCTTATCTACTACTTTTTTTGACTCTTTGCCCATTTCAAAAAGAATCCATGCACAATAAGCAATAAAAAATATTCCTGCTATCATATTTGCAACATTAAATGTTAGCATATAAAGTAATCCTGTTAATACTCCTATAATTGCTCCTGATTTTTTCTTATTTAATGATAAAAGCATATATGCTAAAATTAATATAAGAAGTCCTACTGCAATAAATGATGTTTCTAACTTTGATAGTTGATTATATAAATTTGGTCTAAGTCCTACTACATCGATAAGTGCTAATGCTTGTAATGTAAGTAAAATAACTCCCCAAATTACTACAACTGACTTGTATTTTTTCTCGTTCATTTTTCATTCTCCTTTCTTTTGTATACAAATTTTATATCAAATTGTTAATATTTTGTCAATTATTTGACATTATTTTTTTTATATTTTTACTACTAATCTATCAAATTTTGAATAAATATACTTTTCTAATTTTCCCATAAATTCTTTAGGCTCTATTTCTTTCTTTGCTACCATATCTAATCCTTTCTCCCAGCTGGCTGTTAATTTAGGATTTAACATATCTGGCATTGATTGATATACAATATCATAAATTAATTCTCCTTTTTTAGTAGGTGTAATAATCTGAGTTTTTGTATTAATTTCTATGTATTTTATTTTTTCAAGTTTTTTCATTATTTCTGCCCTTGTAGCACTTGTTCCAATGCCTGCACCTTTTATTTGCTCTCTTAATTCTTCTTCCTCTATTAGCTTTCCTGCATTTTCCATTGCCAATATAATAGAACCTGAATTATATCTAGTTGGTGGAGATGTTTCTGCTTCTTTTAATTCAAAGTTTCTAATCTCTACTTCCTGTCCTTTTTTTAAATTTTTTAAGATTTCTAAATCATTTTGTTTTTCTTCTTCATTTGAATTATCCACTTTTTCTCCATTTTTTGTTGTTCTCTTTTCTTCCGGTTTTAATATTTCTAAAAATCCTTTATTTATACAAACTTTCCCACTACAATTGAAGGTTTCTATCGTCTTTTCATCTTCTATCTCAACTGTTACCTGAATTTTATTATATTCTGCTGGTGGATAAAAAATAGCTAAAAATCTAGATACTATTACTTTATATACTTTTTTGTGTAATTCTGGTAAATTATTATAATTTTCATATCCTTGACCAGTTGGAATAATAGCATAATGGTCTGTTATTTTGCTATCATTTACATATTTTGTTTTTATTATGTTAGTAGAATATTTTTCATCCACCATTTTTTTTATATATCCTTGCACTTCTTCGTCTTTATATCCTCTAGCTATTCCATTTAAGTTCTTTGTAATTTCTTTTGCTACTGCTGTAGAAAGTACTCTAGCATCTGTTCTTGGATAAGTTACTAATTTTTTTTCATATAAATTTTGTATTATTTCTAGCGTCTCATCTGGTTTTATCTTAAATCTTTTAGTACATTGATTTTGTATTTCAGCTAAGTTAAATAATAATGGTGCATTTTCTTTTTGTTTTGATTTTTTTAAATTTGCTATTTTCGCTATTTTGCCTTGAAGACTTTGTATAAATTGTTTTGCATCATCCTCTTTTTTAAATCCTGATTCATTGTACAATTTATTTGATTCAAACAGTTTTGATCTTTCTGTTGATTTCCACTCAGCTTGAAAAGATGATTGTTCATCTCCAAATTCTCCGAATAATTTTATAATACTTTGTTTTTACAAAGTTTCTAATTTCTCTTTCTCTTGCAACGATCATACCTAGAACACAAGTCATAACACGTCCTACTGAAATAGAAGTTCTTTCTTCATTTATTTTACTTGCTAAATTTCTTCCATATATAATTGACAATAATCTTGAAAAATTAATTCCTATTAAATAATCCTCTTTAGCTCTTAAATATGCACTATCTGATAAACTATCATATTCAGATAAATCTTTTGCTTCTCTAATACCTCTTAAAATTTCTTCTTCTGTTTGTGAATCAATCCATACTCTTTTCATTTTTGCATTTGGATTAGGGTGTGCCATCATAAATACTAGTCTTTGAATATATTCTCCCTCTCTTCCTGAATCTCCTGCATTATAAATTTCTTCTATATCTTCTCTTTGCATTAGTCCTTTAACTATATTAAATTGATTTTCTACTTGAGGTATAATTTCATATTTCCAATCTGAAGGGATAAATGGTAATGTGTCTAATCTCCAAAATTTTAGTTTTTCATCATATTTTTCTGGGTAGCTCATAGTTACTAAATGTCCTACACACCATGTAATTATCCATTTTTCTGATTCTAAATATCCATTTTTTCGATTAGTTGTTATTTTTAGTGCTTTTGCAAATTCCATTGCAACTGATGGTTTTTCGGTTATTAATAATTTCTTGCCCAATTTTATCATCCTTTATTTTGTTTTTTCTTTTATATATTTTTTTGCTGTATCATAAATTAAATTATATCTTTTCATTGTGTCATTATCAGTAAATGTATGTCTTTTATAAATTTTATCTAAATATTGTTTATTATTAACATATTCATAACTAAAGTTAAAATTAAAATCATAAATATATGCAAAATGTGCGATTACCCTGTCTACATTGGTTTGTATTTTTTCATAATCAAGTAATTTCATTTGCATAAATTCTTCATAAATTTCATTTGTTATTTTTTCATCTGATATATCATCTCTGTTAAAGACTGTCCTTTTTTCTTCAAAAGTCATAATATAAAGTATATCTATCTTATCAGCATCTCTAATAATTTTTGAATGAAGTAATTCTTTTGGATTTAGCCCTTTTTCTATTTCTTTTCTATTATGATTTAAAATTGCTTTTTTTATAATTTCGTCATATTTCGCAGATTCTATAAAATTTCTTATTTTTCCCTGTTTGAATAAAATTTCTACTCCAAGTTTACCATGATCAATGCTATCTTTATCTGAAAAAGTATTGTATTGCTTTATTTGTTCAAATCTTCCTATATCATGTAACAAACCTATTAACTTTGCTAATTCTATGTTTTCTTTATCTAAATTTAAATTTTCTGATATTATCCCTGATATTTCTGAAACCCTTTTAATATGTTCTATTTTTAAAGCAATCTTTTTATCCTCTGAGTTATAATTTTTAACATACTTATCAAATTCCTCATTAGCTTTTTTTAAATCTATCACGTTTCCACCTCTTTCAACGCATTGTATCATTTTTCATTTTTTTATTCAAGAGTCTGTTTCTTATTTTATGAGATGTTCATGGATCCTTTTGATCAAACAGCTCCTTGGTCTATGGAAAGTATTAGAGGTTGTGCAAAATTTTTAGATAGAGTTTGGAATTTACAAACAATATTAATCGATGGAAATGAATATTCTGCTAAATTTGAACAAATGATGCATAGAGCTATAAAAAAAGTTTCTTCTGATATTGAAGATATGAAATTTAATACTTGTATTTCTACCTTTATGACAATGGTTAATGAATTTTATAAAGAAAAATCAATTAACAAAGTTGAATTTAAAACATTTTTGCAATTATTAAATCCTTTTGCTCCACATATGACTGAGGAATTACTACATACTGTACTTGGTGAGTCAAATGATTTTGCTTATATGGATTGGCCTGAATATGACGTATCTAAGACTATTGCTAATGAAATAACATTGCCTATTCAATTCAATGGAAAATTAAAAGGAACTGTTCAAATTCTACTTAATGAAGATGAAACTTCGGTTAAAGAAAAAGTTCATAATGTTGTTGATTTAAAACTTAATGGAAAAAATATTATTAAAGAAATATATGTAAAAAATAAAATTTATAATATTGTTGTAAAATAATAAATTTCGTCACTATGCCTATTTATTATTTTTTCGTGATTATCTAATTTTTGCTCAATTCTGTCTATCTTTTGGTCATGCACTTTAAATGCATCAAATAAAATTTGTAGTTTTTCTCCATATTCTACTTCAATTTTAGCTACTGTTTTACTTATTTTTCGTAATTCAATTTTTATTTTTTCCATTTTTTCTTGTCATTTTATTTTTTGTAACTAAACTGTAATTAATATTTAATATTTCTGAAATACATTTACTTGTTATTTATAGTATAATATTGTTATATAATTAAGGAGAATAATAAATGAGCGTAGAATCAGATTTAAAAAAAGATGGAATTATAATTACAAATAAATTAGATACTTTAAAAATAAATTCGATTGCAAGAAATGTTGCTGTAAAAATATGTGATACATTTCCTCAATTTTGCTTAAACCAAAATGAACTTTTTATTAAACTGTCTAGATTAAATATGTACAAAGCTAATATGCCAGATGGAATGGCTGAGGCTAACTATTTTTATAAAAATTCTTCTATTTATTTTAATGAACACATCCAAGATGAAGATTTAGAAGAATTTGCTATTCATGAGTGTATTCACTATATTCAAGAAGTAAAAGACAAAAAAAATTATTTAATTAGAATGGGACTTTGTGATTATACAGAATTTAAAATATACGGATTAGGACTAAATGAAGCCTCTGTACAACTTATGGCTTCAAAAATTAATGGTATTCCTAGAGATTTCGTTAAATATTTTGGAATTAGTTTTGAAACAATTAGTCCTTCTTATTATCCTTTAGAATGTTGTCTTGTAAATCAAATGGCTTATATTACTGGTGAAGATGTTTTATTTGAGAGTACAATAAATAGTAATGATAATTTCAAAAAGAAATTTGCTGATTTAACATCTCCTAAAATTTTTATGACAATACAAAATGCTATTGATGATATTTTAAATGATGAAGAATCTATTATAAAACTCAATAATAAAATTGCGCGGTGTATCTGACAGAAATAAAAAAATTGATGGAATGTTAAAAAAGATTGATGAATTAAAAAGTGAGATAATGTTAACTTTTATGAGAACTCAAAATCTAATTATTTCAAGTTATTTTAATAAAGCATTTGAAAATATTAGTAATTTGGAAGAAGTCGAAAATTATAGAAGGAAATTATATACTTTTAAAGATTATTTGGGTTGTACTGAAGGATATACATTTTTTAATGATTACTATGTAAATAAAATGGAACAATTAGAAAATAAATATAATGCTTTAGAGAATGGCAATGTTGAAAATGCAATTAAACTTATTACTAAAAAGGAAAGTAAAATAATATCATTTTTTAAGGCTCTAAAAAAATTAATTTTTGGTGAAAAAAATGTTACTGAAAAAATAAATTAATGTTCACTTTAAAGTGAACATTAATTTATTTTATTTTTTCTATAATCTTATTTGCAGCTTCTCTTCCTGAATATGCTGCCCATGCAACAGTTTTTCTAATACCTGCTAAATCTCCACATGCATATATTTTTGAATCTGAAGTTTGGTAATTCTCATCTATTTTAATATTTCCCCATTTATCCAATTTAAGCCCTAATTTTTGAACAAATGTTGCAGGTTCAGAACCTAAAGCCATTACAATATAATCCATACTAATTTTATAATTACTATTTTCAATATTTACTGGTACAAGCCTTGTTTCACTATCTTTTTGAATTAGCTTTGTTTCTATAAGTTCTAATTCCTTAACTTTATCATTTCCTATTATTTTTACAATATTATTTTGAAATAAAAATTTTATGCCTTCATCCATTGCATCTTTAATTTCTTTATTTTCAGCAGGCATTTGTTCTCTAGCTCTTCTATATATTACTGTAACTTCTTTTGCTCCTAGTCTCTTTATCGTTCTAGCACAATCCATAGCAACATTACCTCCACCAATTACAGCAACATCCATTCCTTTATAATTAGGATGTCTATTATATTCTAATAGCTCGTTTCCTCCAAAAACTCCTTGCAATTTTTCTCCTTCCACTCCCATTTTACAAGAAATATTGGCTCCAAATCCTAAAAGTATAGCATCATATTCTTCTTTTAAATCTTCTAAATTTAAATTTTTTCCTAATTCTTGATTATATTTTACCTCTATTCCTAACTCTAAAATGTTATTAATAGTCTTTTTTACTTCTTGTTTTGGTAATCTAAATTCTGGAATTCCATATATTAAAAGACCACCTAAATAACTATATTTTTCATATATAGTAACTTTAATACCGCTTTTGGCCAAAAAAGCACTAGCTGTTAAACCTGATGGTCCACCTCCAATTACAGCAACTCTTTTCTGTTCATTTTCTTTCTTATTTTGATTTATTTGTTTTTCCCAACATTTCTTTAAAGTTACTCCTTTTTCCATAGCTTGTTCAAATACAAATGATTCTAATTTTCCAATTGAAACCGGTTCACCTTTTATCCCTCTTATACATGATCCTTGACATTGCTTGAAATGCGGACATATTTTTCCGCAAACCCCTGGCAATACTGTTGTCTCACTTAAAATCTCATATGCCTTTTCGTAATTTTCTTTTTTTATTTGTTGAATAAATTCAGGTATATTATTACTTAATGGACAGCCTTTTTTTGAACATGGTTTAACCTTACAATTCAAACAGTAATTTGCTTCATCTCTTATTTTTTGATTTTTCTGCATTTTTACTTCTCCTTTAGTAATCCTATATTTTTATGTGTATATTTTATAATAAATTTATAAATTATTCAATTTTACTGACTACTTGTTTAATTCTTCTATAACTAGCTGCAAATCTTTAATAAAATCTATTTTCTTTGTTTCATCTCTTAATAATGCAGCTGGATGCCATGTAGGCATATATTTTATTTCCTTTTTTTCTACCCATTTTCCTCTAGATGCTGTAATTCCGTATTCTTTTCCTAAAATATGTTTTAAGGCTACACTACCGCAAAAGAACTATAATTTCTGGTCTTACTAATATTACCTGATTTCTTAAATAATTCATACAAGCCATACATTCATCTTCTTCTGGGTTACGGTTTGCTGGTGGTCTACATTTTACAATATTTGCAATATAAACTTCTTCTCTTTTTATACCTAAAGTCTGAAACGCCATATTCATTAGCTTACCCGCTTTACCTACAAATGGTTCTCCGTAATCTATCCTCATCTGCCCCAGGTCCTTCTCCAATAAACATAAGTCTAGCATCTTTTTTTCCCACACCAAAAACTATATTCTGTCTTGTTTTATATAATTTACATTTATTACAACCTTTTATTGACTCTTCTAATTCTTCAAATGTATTATACATATTTTTGCTCCCTTTATTTCTTTTTTACTATTTTACACATGATTCTATTAATTCTATTTTTACTGTTTTGTTTGTATCAATTTTTGCTTTTGTACCTATTGGAATTACAGTTTTTGTTTCTATATGTCCAAAATTATTTGATTTTATAATCGGAAAAGTATAGTCATTTTCAATAACATCTAAAAGTATTTTTTCCAATGTTATTCCACTTTCATGTTCATAATTTCCAAGCCAGATTCCCTTTATTTTATCAAATACTTTATTTTGTCTCATATAATATAAATAATTGCTTATAAATGCTGGTTCACTTTCATAACCCAAATCTTCCAAAAATAGTATTTTATCTGTAAAATCAATCTTATATTTTCCATCCACTAATCCTTTTGTAAGACTTAAATTTCCACCAATTAATTCTCCTTCTGAACTTCCATCTTTAATTGTTTTATATCCACTTTTTTCTCTTCCTATTTCTAAACTTCCTTCTACAAATCTTTTTATGATTTCTTTGTAGCTATAATCCGTTTCATCTGTGGCAATTGTCTTAAAATTTGTTCCACTAAAAGTAACTAAACCCGTCTTTGAAAAAATCATATTAGTTAATGACGTAATATCACTATATCCGCAAACTATCTTTGGATTATTTTTTATCACATTATAATCTAAATATTCAAAAACAGAATTAGAATTATTTCCTCCTTTTGCACACCATATCATTTTTACATCTTTATCTTGAAACATATCATTAATATCCTCTGCCTTTTCTTTTGCTGTTGCACTATAACCACAAGTATTAGAAAATAGATTTTTTGAGAACTTAACTTTAAATCCATCTTTTTCTAATATTTCTCTAGCTCTCATTATTTCCCCAATATTTTTTCCAATAATAGGATCAGAAGGTGCTACTACTCCTATAGTATCTCCTATTTCTAATTTTCTTGGTATTATCATCTTAATTCCTCCTTTGAGACAAGAGGGACAGGTCTTATTTGTCTCATTTTTTATCCGCCTCATTTTTCGACATTTTTCTACTTAATTCATGAGACAAATAAGACCTGTCCCTCTTGTCTCAATTCAAACTAATTAGTGCTGTATTTAAACCGTAGCCCTTTTTTTCTACTCTATAAGAATGAATTAGGTCTGAATTACATACACTACAAATTCCGCTATCTATTATATTTTCTTTTTTTAGTCCTTGTTTTTCTAATATCATTTCATTTATTAAAACAGTATCAATATTCCATTTGGCATTTGGTATTTTTTCTTCTATTATATTATTTAGATTTTCTAAATCTTTAAATTCATTTTCAAACATATCTTTTACATCTTTTTCTACTTCAAAGTGACATTTTCTAATACTTGGACAAATGCAACAAATAATATCTTTGGGATTACATTCAAATTCTTTTATCATTTTTTCTACAGTTTTTACTGCTATTCTTTGTATTGTTCCTTTCCAGCCAGAGTGTGTATTTGCTATTACTTTTTTTACTGGATCAAAAAATAATAATAGAATACAATCTGCATTTGTAGTAGAAAGAATGATATTTTTTTGATTTGTTATTAAGCCATCTGTCTTATAATATTTTTCTAAATTAAAATCAGGTTCTGCCGTTTTTATTTTCTTTTCTACTATTTTAACACAATTTGTATGTTCCTGGTTTGTTTTTACTAAATTAATGTAATTACAATTAATCGAACTACATATTTTTTTATAACTTTTAATTGCTGATTCATATTCTTGTTCTGGTAATTTCTCTTTATTTATAGTTGAAGTTCTAAAATTCAATTTTGTTCCTAAAGAATATGCATGGTTTATGACATCTTTATATTCTAACAATTTTCTAAATTGTAGAAATTCTGTGTCTCCTTTTTTTATGTGTATAACATTTCGGTTTGATAAATCCATTTTATTCCTCCAAGTTCTTTTTCATTTTTAGTAAAATTTCATCTTTTGATTTTTGTTCTATATAATTATATGTATTGTTTTCCTGTCTCGAATTAAATCCACAAACTGCTTTATATTCGCAATATTGACATGGGGTTTTTCCTTTTTTATAATATGGTTTTAAATCAATATTTCCACTCAATATTTCTTTTGAAATATCTTTTATTGTCTTATAAATATACTCTTGCAGGGTCCTAAATTCCTCTGCTTTTACTCCATTTGTCCACTTTTCATTAATTGTTCCTGAAGTTGTTAATGCTGCTGGTACTAGTTTGGAGTTTCCTGTTTTTAAGGTATTATCATTCATCTTAATTATTTTAACATCTGCAATAATTAATCCCTTCATTTTGAAATTTTTTCTGATAGTTTCTTCTATTTCATCTTCTGTCATTTTTTTATCTGCTTTTACCATTTGTTCTAGCAAAGAAAAATAAAAGACTCCAGCTGGCATAATATCTTCTTCTCTGCAAATAGCATCTGTATATGTTAAAAGTTGTATTTGTAATCCTGCATACACCTCATTTAAATCTATGTTTTTAGCAGATGACTTATAATCAATAATTCTTAAATATTTTCCATCTTCATTTTTCGATGTATCTATTCTATCTATTTTTCCTGTTATTTCTACTTTTTTTCCTTCTCCTATTTCTAGTACAATTGGTTTATATCTACCATTTTTTCCAAATTCTACTTCTGTTCCTTCTATACTAAAATCACTATAGATAATTGTTTCTATAATATACTTAAGTGCTTTGCTAACAATTTTTTTTAATCTTCTTACTAAAACTTTATATTTTGCAGTAGCTGTAAAAATATAATTTTTGCTCATTTTTAAGTTATTTTCAATTATCTCGGAAACAATTTTTGTTATCTGTTCCTCTTCTAATTCTGCTAAACTCAATCCTTCTTGTCGTACATATTCAAAGAACTCATCTATCGTTTCATGCATAAAAGAACCTGTATTAAAACTTTGTATTTTTAGTTGTTCTTTTTCTTTTAGCTTTAAACCATATTGTAAATAGTATGAAAATGGACAACTTCTATATTTTTCAAGTCTTGATATACTTGTATTTAATGTATTTCCATATAATTTTTCCAAATTTTCTTTTTTTATCTTCTCTGGCAAATTAGTATATTCTAAACCTTTTAAATCTGCTTCTAGTTTTTTATTCCAATCACTTTGTGATTTATAATATTGATATATATAATACCATACATCATCAATTTTTTCTTTATTTCTTAACCTTGATATATTTTCTATTAGTTGTTCATATGTACTTATTTTATTTTCTACTTTATATTCTTTATAGATTACATCACTTTTTTCTTGTAACTTTGGATACATCTTTTTTATTTTTCCAATTAATATTGACGGTCTTAATGATTTACCATCACAATTTGAAGACACATAAGATAAATAAATCTGATTTTCTGCAGTTGTAAATGCTTTATATATATTAAAATTATCTTCATATAATTTGTCTAATGTACTTTTAGCAAGTTCTATTCCTTCCTGTTTTAAATATTCTCTATCTGCATCATTAAAAAATCCCTCATCTTTATTTACACTTGGAAAGCTTCCATCATTTACTCCTATAATAAACACTGTATTTACTTTATGACTTCTTGATCTATCTACATCTCCTAATATGACTTGATCTTGTGTCCCAGGTATTTTTCCTAATCCACTATTTTTTAGACCTATTTTTAATATTTTACTGTATTGATCTATCGTCATTTTTTCATTTTTAAATATAATAATAATCTCATCTAAAATATCCAATATTGTCTTGTAACTTGTCTTGTATTCATTTGCTAAATCTAGTAATCTTTTATCTTCTAATTTCTTTATTTTTATTGCAATCTTTTCTTCTAATTTTTGCTCTTGTAAGAATTGATATAGCTCTCTTGTTATATTCTCTGCTGATTTATCATTTTTTATTTTTTGTTGCATAGCAACTAGAGGATCTATAATTTGCTTTCTTAGCTCATTTAGTCTTTCTACTTTTGCTTTTTCTTCTTTTTCTAATTCATAGATAAAATCTTTTTTCCATTTATTATGCTTAATTCCCCATTTTGTACAATAATTTTCTAATTCAAAAATTTCATCTTTATCAATATTTGTAAATCCTAATTTTATATAACTAAAAACTGATTCACTTGAAAAATTGCCTATTAAAATTTCTAGAATTGACAATATGTATTGTACAATAATATTTTGATTTAAATCTCTTTTTTCATCAATAAACACTGGTATTTCATACTTATCAAAAATAGCTCTTACTAAAGATGCATATTCATTAATATTTTTTGTAATAATAGAAATATCTTTATATCTTAGCTTTTCTTGCCTAACTAATTCACTAATCGTTTTTGCTACTTCTTCTATTTCTGAATACTCATTTTTGGCTAAAAATAGATGTATGTTTTCCACATTTTTTTCATATTTTGTGGATTTTATATTATAAATATTATTACTTAAATGTTCTAATTCGTCAGTTTTAAATCTATATTGTTTTTTTAATTCAACTGGTTGCTCTAACTTAAACCCATTTTCCTCAACCAAATTTAGCATTTTTGATAATGTTACCTTATTAGAATAGTATATATCCGCTTCTGGATTATTTCCTTGTTTCAAATTATCTATACACATAGTAATATTAACTTGTTTTGCTTGCTTTATTAATTCTTTTATTACTTGATATTCCTGATAAGTAAAACCTGCAAATTCATCTATATATATAATACTCTCTTTTACTAAATCTGTTTTTTCTAAACAATTTGCGAGCATTGTTAATAAATCTGTTTCTTCTATATAATTGTCTTTTATTTTTTCTTCAAACTTTTGATATAATAAACTCATATCTAACAATTTAGATTTTAAATATGTATCTTTTGTATTATTTATTTCATTTTTTAGATTATCTACTGTTACTCCATGTTTTTTAAACTCTGCAATTGCAGACATTGTTAAATCTATATTTTCATCTGATTTTCCTAAAAATTTTAATTCTTTTTTATATGTACTTAAAATAGAATAAATAAGCATTGCTTTTCCACATTTAGAAAGACTGCTTTTATCATTTCCTCCTACTTCTTTTAAAACTCTATATGCCATTCTACTTAAAGTAATTACCTCTGCATTAATCACAGCGCCCGATTTTACATTCTCCATTAACTTTCTTTCTGCTGTAAAAGAAAACTGTTCTGGAGTAATAATAAAAATCTTTTGTTCCTTGTTTATTAATTTAGATATTTCTTGAAAACAATATGTACTTTTACCACTTCCTGGCTTTCCATATATAATTCTTAATCCCATTAAATCCTCCATATTTATGTTCTGCACTATTTTTATATCTTATGCTTCTCTTCTCCAATAAAACAAATATTGTTGAGCCAATCCTGCTAAGTCTCCAAATTTTTCATTTGCTATTTTTTCAATTTGTTTTTTATTAACTTTTGTTTCATCTTCATTTTTTATATATAAGTCATTCATAACTCTTCTTACCCATACATCAATTGGAAATACTTCAAATCTTTTTAAATCTGAAAATAATAAAATGCAATCTGCTACTTTAGGTCCCACTCCCGATAATTTTAATAATTCTTCTCTTACTTCTATTGTATTTGGATTATTTTTCATATTTTCTATGTCTACTTGTTTATTTAATATCATCTTTGTGGTTTCATATAATCTTATGTCTCTAAATCCTAACCCTAATTTCCTGTATTCCTCAACTGTAACATTTTTTAGTTGCTCTGGGGTTGGAAAAGTATAATATTTGTTTCCTTTATATTTTATTTCGTCTCCATATTTTTCTGATAATCTTTCTATAATTCCTTTTATTCTTGGAATATTATTATTAGCAGATATTATAAACGAAATAATAGTTTCCCATAAATCTTGATTTAATATTCTAATTCCATTTCCGTATTCAATACTCATTTTCATATTTTGATCTATTTTTGATAGTTGTTCTTTTATTTTTTCATAATTACGGTTAAGATCAAAATAATTTTCTACTGTTTGTTGTATTTCATTTTCACATATTCCCTCAAATATAATCTCGTCTTTATTCTTTTTTACGTTTAGCACATTATTTTTAAATACTCCTGTGTAGCTTCCATCTTCTTGTTTGTTCCATCTAAAGCATTGTCCACATTCAAATATATCTCTTAATTCAAAAGACTCTACATTTCTCAATTTATATTTTTGTTCTTTCATTATAAGCTCTCTCCTATTATATTTTAAATCACAAGTTTCTCTTTTATTTTTCTAATATTATTTTACTTCATTTTTTAAAATTTATCAATGAATCAACATAAAATTATCAGTCATCTTTAACTTTTTTTAAATCCCAAACCAACTACTTCTCTTGAATTTGTTATAATAATAAAACTAGAGGGGTCAAGTTTTCTTGCTATTATTTTAATTCTAGCAACATCTCTCCTAGAAGCTGCACACATTAACACCAATTTTTCTTTATTAGTATACATTCCCTTTCCATATAAGCCTGTTGCTCCTCTTTGAATTTTCTCTTCTATTTCTTTGGCTATCTCTTCATTTTGCTCTGAAACAATTAAAATTAGTTTAGTAAAATATGTTCCTTCAAATACTATGTCAATTATTTTTCCCATTAAATATATAGCAATTGCAGAATATAGCCCTATTTCTATTTCTCTGAAAAATACTATATTTAAAATGACTATTATAGTATCTAATATCATAATAACATTGCTACTTCTCATAGTTGGTTTGTATTCTTTTGCTACATAACTAATTAAATCAGTTCCACCTGTTGAAGAGTTTACTTTTAATATTATAGCTGTCCCTAACCCTATAATAATTCCTCCATAAACACAAGCTAAAAATCTATCATGTGTAAGAGGTTCTATTCTATCTAATATATCGATAAAGACTGACAGTGACACTGTTCCAATTAATGATTTTATAAAAAACATTTTTCCTATTTTATAAATTGATAGTAAAAATAATGGAACATTAATAATAAGTATCATTGTTCCCATTGGTATATTAAATAAGTAATACGTAATTGTTGCAATTCCTGCAATTCCTCCTGAAGATAGTTGATTTGGTAATAAGAATAGAGAAACTCCTATTGCCATTATAAATGCTCCAATTATTGTTCCTATAATATCAAATATTATATTTTTTATATTATTTTTTTCTTCTATATGCATAAAAAAATCACCTTTATTTTAGTATTGGTAAAATAAGGGTGATTTATGCACTAAAAGTACTAAATATAGTATCTATTTCTTGTTGGTAAATTTAATTTTTTCTTATGTTTTAATTATCATATGTCTTTGTTATATTAATTCTTGACTTGCCTTGTTTTATAGTTTTATCCTGTTTTAAAATCAAATCCACATCATATGTATGTTTTAACTTTATAACATTTTCCTTTTTATGTCCAATTACATTATTGCTATCTATCGGATTGACACTAACTTCTACTTCTTTTACTTTTGCATTTAATTTTTTTATTTTTCCAACAATTGCATCATACCACATAGCGGATTCTACCAATTGTCTAAAAGCTGGATGATATGGGCCTGCAACAACTTCACTACCTTCGTTCTTAGGATCAGATATCTCCTCTGTATTTTGAAGACCTATTCTTATTATATCAATATTTTTATCTGCAAAAATTCTAACAATATCTTTACAAATCTCTACTGCTTGTACTACTGACAATGGTTGATATTTTCCTTCTTTATATTCTTCTTCCAATTTAGTATTTTTTATAACTAAAACTGGATAAATTCTTACCATTTTAGGCTTTAACTTTACTAACGCTTTTGCTGTATTAATTTCATCTATTCTTGTGCTTTCTGGCAATCCGACCATCATCTGGTGTCCTAATTTAAATCCATTCCATCTTATCATTTTAGAAGCCTTTTTTACATCTGCAAAAGTATGACCCCTATTAGCTTTTTTTAGAATATAATCATTAGCTGATTGCACTCCTAATTCAATTGTTTTAACTCCATATTTTTTTAATCTTTTTAATGTTTCTTTATCTATACAATCTGGTCTTGTTGAAACTCTAATGCTTTCTACTTTTCCATTTTTAATATATTCATATGCTACTTTTAATAACTCTTCTTGCTTTTCCTTTTCTATTGCTGTAAAACTTCCTCCAAAAAATGCTATTTCAATTTCTGCTTCTTCATCTTTTATACTTCTTAGGTAATCATCTATTATTTTTTTTGCTTTTTCTTTTGTCATATTACTTTTTTGTCCACTAATTGATTTCTGATTACAAAAAACGCAATCATTTGGGCACCCTAAATGTGGCACAAATATAGGTATTATGTATTGTTTTTTCATAGACTTACCTCTTTTCTATTTTATATTTTCTAAAGCTTTTTTAGCTGCATGCATTTGTGCTTCTTTTTTGCTTTTTCCCTCTCCTTGTGCTAATATCTTTCCATCGCACTTTACTTGCGCTTCAAATGTTTTATCATGATCTGGTCCAACTTCTTTTATTATTTCATATTCTATTTTCACATCTCCATGAATTTGAAGTTTTTCTTGTAATACAGTTTTGTAGTCTTTATTTCCCACATGTTTTGTTGCTTCATTTATTTCTTCTTTTAAATTTTCAATAATAAATTTATCAGCATATTCTAATCCACCATCTAAATAAATAGCCGCTATTACTGCTTCTACGCTGTCTGCTAAAATAGCTGGTCTTTTATTTCCTCCTGTTTTTAATTCAGATTTTCCTAAATTTAAAAACTCACTAAAATCATGTGATTTTGCAACCTTATATAAGCTTTTTTCACAAACTACAGTTGCTCTAACTTTTGTCATTTCTCCTTCTTTTAGCTTTGGATATTTTTGATAAATATATTTACTTGATATAAATTCCAAAATGCTATCTCCTAGAAACTCTAATTTTTCATTACTTTCTATATTGTTTTCATAAGCATAAGACGTATGTGTTAATGCCTTTTTTAATAATTCTTTATTTTTAAAGGTATATCCTATGCTATTTTCTATTTTTTCAAATTCCACTTTTACACCTCTTATTTTTCTTAAAGCTATGTTTATATTATATACTATTTTACAAATTTTGCAAGTAATTAGCTAATTTATAGTAATTTTTTCTATCTCCATATTTTTTGTCAAAATTTATGGACATCTTCTCATTATTATTATATAATAATGTTGTATTATTTTATAAAGAAAGCGAGTAAAAATATGTTGAACAATAAGAATTCTTATGATTATAAAAATAGGAATCTGTCTGATGTTTTTAAAGAATTGCAAGAAATGCAACATAATCCAAATGCTGGACAACCTTATAAAACTGAAACAGCGCAAAGTAATACTAATAATATTTATGCATCTAATTCAAAGAATAAAAAATCTACATATAAAACAAATGATTTAAAATTGTCTCATATTATAACAGGTTGCAGTATTTTAATTGTGGGAATGGCGATACTTTTTCCTAAAGACACTTCTTTTAAAACTAGCTATGCCAAAGTAGATACTCCTGATAATATATCAGAATATGAAATTAATAGACATAGTCTAAATATACAAAACATTATTTCTGAAAATTCTGATATGGATAGAGTAAAAGAGCAAGTAGTTGAAGAACGTGATGTAGAATTTGAAACAACCTATAATGATGCTCCTACTTTACCAAAAGGAGAAGAAATTATTAAGCAAGAAGGTATTCTTGGAAAAGATAAGATAACAGCTGTAAAAACATATGAGAATGGAAATTTTGTAGAAGAAATCATCTTATCTAAAGAAAAAATTACAGATCCAACACCTAAAATTATAGATTTAGGAACTTCTGAATTTTTAGCAAAACATCATGTTCACATTGGTGATATTATGTACTTTATTGATAATGCTAACTTAAAGGAATCTGCTGATGCAAATTCTAAAGATGTAGCAGAAATAAAGAAAAGCATTGATGTTAAATTACTAGAACTTCCTAATGAAGAATGGTGTAAAGTTTCCTTTGATGGAATAGAAGGATATATAAAAACATCTAATCTAACATCATCTTATACCACTCCAAACATTGTAGAAAAAAATAGAATTCAAAGAATTTTATTAAAAGTCAATATTAATATGGAATTAAATAAGGTAAGTGGCTTAACTTTAAATGATTATAAAAAAATATTTACTGGTTTGCCAAATGATACTAATAAAATATTCCAAGATAATTATCAAGTATTTTATAATATGGAAAAGAAATATAACATTAATGGTCTATTCCTAGCTTCTATGGCAATTCATGAAAGTGGATGGGGAACTTCACAAATTGCAAATGATAAGAAAAATTTATTTGGATATGGTTCTTATGACAATACTCCTTATGAATCATCATTTGAATTTACTGATTATTCAGAAGGTATTGAAACAGTTGCTAAATCTTTAGTTAAATATTATCTAAATCCATCTGGAACCAAAATTTACGATGGAGAAACTGCAGCTGGCTGGTATTATAATGGCCCTACTTTATCTGGTGTTAATACAAGATATGCAACAGATCAAGATTGGCATAAAAAAGTATATAGTTATATGGAATTATTATATAATAGACTTTAATTCCACTCTTTTAGAAGGGAGTTTACATGAAAAAAATAAATTTTAAAATAAAAAACGTTAGACTTGCATTTACGCTATTAATAATCTTAGCATTTATTGTATTATTACTATATTATCATTTTGTACTTTCACCTTCTTTTGCTAAAAGTAATTTTACAAATCAAATGATAGAAATTGCTGATGAAAATGAAAATTCTATTTTCAATGTGCAAAAAATATTATTATATAGCAGTGCTAATGCTATTAGCAATTCTAAAGATCAATCTTTAAAAGACATGAGTATTTGTCAATATACTGATTTATCAATTTATATTGATAATAGTCAATCTAGTTCTGAATTAACTGATGAAAATTCTGTGAAAGAACTATATATTGACAATATTGTTATGACATCTAACGTTGATAAAGGAACTAAAATATTAAATTATAAAAACTCTTTTAATGTTGGTAAATATACTGATATAAAACAACCTGAAAATAATAGAATAGATTTTAAAATTATAAATACAAATCAGGAAAATGAAAATCACAACTATGATGAACCAACTTTTTACACTGATTGTTCTAATCCTATTACTTTAGGCTATTTAAATAAAGATATTTTAACAAACTATTCAGTAACAGATGATTCAAAATCTATTTCTTTTAATGGCAAAGTATTAAAAGAAGCAAATATCAATTTAGAAGATATTAACTATACTCTAAGATTTACAATTCATATTGTAAATAATTTAAACCAAACTTTTGCTTATAACATGAAACTAGATGTTAATTTAGATGTCAATAATGGCGGTATTTATAATGGCTATATATATAAAAGCAAAAGCACTTCTGGTAATGAATATAGATTTTTTAGAGAAGTAAATTAATTTACTTCTCTTTTCTATTTATATATATTTTTATTTAAATTTCAAAAATCCCTTTATATATATTAAGAATTATGTTATAATTTATATATTATAATTAGAAAGGTGGCTTTTTATGGATGCCCGGAAACAACCAATATTAGTCGAAACAAAAACATTTATTTTAAAGGAAGCTCTTGTAGATTCTGATGGTGAATCTGTATGGTTTATCACCGATTCGCAAAATAAAAATATTTCGTTTTGCGTACATTGTCAATTTTCTGGTTCTATATATATTTCTTTTTTCAAAGGATTACATTATAATAATGATTTTGTCATAGAAGCTTTAAAAGAACTTTTGAAAATTTTGTTAGAGAAATACCATATAATAACTATCAATATCTATTATAAAAATAAATCGTTAATTACTTTATGTAAGAAGATTGGTTTTCAAAAGCAGCATAATGTAAGACATCTCTATTATTTAAGAAGTCTTAAATAATTCTAAATAGAGAGAATATTTGATGTTTTCAATATTCTCTCTATCTTTTTTGAAACTATACACTATACACTCAACAATATCAAATTCTTTTTATAAAAGTACTTCTAGTACTTGACAATATTGTGTATTTTTGGTATCATTTTAAATGTTGACGCATATAATAAATTAAATTTAAAAATGCGGGAATAGCTCAGTTGATAGAGCGCTGCCTTGCCAAGGCAGAGGTCGCGGGTTTGAGCCCCGTTTCCCGCTCCAGGTTCTATATAAAAATATAGAGCATATAATATATTAAAATGGCGATATAGCCAAGTGGTAAGGCACGAGTCTGCAAAACTCTGATCCCCGGTTCGAATCCGGGTGTCGCCTCCATCAAAAAAAACGATAAAATGTTGATATACTAACGTTTTATCGTTTTTTTATATTTATACTTTTTTAGCTTTCTTTTTAGCAGTTTTTCTCGTTGTTTTCTTTTTTGTTTCTGCTTTTATTTCTTCTGCTTCTTCTGGATTCCATTTTTCACCTGGTTTTGGCTTATTCCAAGATATATAATCACAGCTTTCCGGATTGTTTTCACAAATATAATAATTCCTTTTTCTCTTTGTCTTTCTAACTTGTACTGTTGCACCACATTTTGGACAAGGTACATCAATTGTCTCTATAATTGGTTTTGCATTTTTACATTCTGGATATCCCGGACATGCTAAAAATTTTCCATATCTTCCATATTTATATACCATCATTCTTCCGCATTTTTCACATGGCACATCTGACACTTCTTCTACCAATTCAACATGTTCTAATTCTTTTTCAACTTTTTCTAATTCTTTTTCAAATGGTCCATAAAATTCTCTTAGCATTTTTTTCCATTCTTCTTTTCCTTCAGCTATTTCATCAAATTCACTTTCAATCTTTGCTGTAAATTCTACATTAATAACATCTGTAAAATTTTCTATTAGTAATTTATTTACTATCTTTCCTAATTCTGTAGGAATTAATTGTTTTTGTTCTTTTTCAATATATCTTCTTTCTAGAATAGTTGTTATAGTAGGTGAATATGTACTTGGTCTTCCTATCCCCTTTTCTTCTAATGCCTTTACAAGACTTGCTTCTGTATATCTTGGTGGTGGTTCTGTAAAACTTTGTTTTGGAATTATTTTATCTAACTTAACCTCTTGTTTTTCTTTTAATTCTGGCAGCATCTTTTCTTCTTGTTCTTTTGAATCGGTTTCTTCTACATATAAAGTCATAAATCCTTTAAATTTTATGCTTTGTCCATTTGCCTTGAAATTATAGTTATTTGCATTTATTGTTGCTGAAATTGTATTATATATAGCTGGTGCCATTTGGCTTGCCATAAAACGATTATAAATTAATTTATACAATTTATATTGATCTTTTGTTAATGCTTCCTTAATTTTATCTGGTTCCAATTCTGCATAAGTTGGTCTAATACCCTCATGTGCATCTTGTGAATCTTTATTTGTTTTATAATATCTATTTTCATAATATTTTTCGCCATATGTACTTACTATATATGTTTTTGCTGATTTTCTTGCTTCTTCTGATATTCTTGTTGAATCTGTTCTCATATATGTAATTAATCCTATTGTTCCTTTTTCTGGTATTTTTACTCCTTCATATAACCCTTGAGCTATTGACATTGTTTTCTTTAAAGTAAATCCTAATTTTCTCGAAGCCTCTTGTTGCATTGTACTAGTTGTAAATGGTGGTGCTGGAGTTCTTTTCTTTTCTCCTTTTTTTACATCATCTACAAAATATTTTGCTTTTTCAATTGCTTTTATAATTTCTTTTACATCATTTTCTGAATGTATTTCTTGCTTTTTACCATTTTTACCGTAAAATTTTGCTTCAAAATGTTTTTTGGTCTCTGGTTCTTCTAAGTTAGCATAAATATTCCAATATTCTTCTGGTATAAACTTTTCAATTTCTTCTTCTCTATCAACAATCAATTTTACTGCTACAGATTGTACACGTCCTGCTGATAAGCCTCTTCTTACCTTTTTCCATAATAATGGACTTATTTTATATCCTACAATTCTATCTAAAACACGCCTTGCTTGTTGTGCATCTACTAAATTTAAATCTATGTCTCTTGGCTCTTTAATTGCTTTTTGTACAGCTCCTTTTGTTATTTCATTAAATGTAACTCTGGTTATTTTATTATTATCGTCTTTTAATATTGTTGCAAGATGCCAAGCTATTGCTTCTCCCTCACGGTCAGGGTCAGTTGCAAGATATACTTTTTTTGCTTGTTTTGCATCTTTTTTTAAAGATCTTATTAAATCTCCTTTTCCTCTAATATTTATATATTCTGGTTCAAAATCATTTTCTATGTTAACTCCTAATTTCGATTTTGGTAGATCTCTTATATGTCCCATTGATGCTACTACTTTTGTACTACCACCAAGAAATTTTTTTATAGTATTAGCTTTTGCTGGTGATTCTACTATTATTAACTTATCAGCCATATATTCCTCCTTATATTATGCTTATTATCTATATTAACTTTCTTTGTTTCATATTTACTATAAGTTATTCTAGACTAATTTTCCATAATATGCAAGCTTTTTAAAAAATTTTGTTTTCATTATAAAAAAAGAATTTCTTTTGAAAAGTCACAAATAACATCTTCCAAACAAATTGGTGTCACTTCATTTTTCTTTAATATTTTCAATATTTCATTTACTTTTTGTTCATTGCTAGATAAATATTTAAGTGTTTTATCTTCTGTTTTAGTATTGTTTCCTATATATTCAGTCTTTACCACTCTTATTCCATATTTTGCATTATTTTTATTAATAAATTCATCTTCATTTATTATTTTATAATACTCTAACTTTATAGGATATTTTACACCTGCTTCCTGTAATTTTTCTTTTTCAATAAAAATACTCCCAAAAAATGTTTTCATTTTTACCCCCTCTTTTGCATTTCACATTTTTTTATAATACTACTATATAGCTGGGTTTTCAAGCTTTTTTCATCGCATTTTATCTTGTTATTTTACATTTTTTGATAAGTATCTACATAATATTTTATTATATTACCTTTTTTTCATGCATTTTATTTTCACAAAAACTAAATTTAATATTTTTTATTTCTTTCTACAAATTTCGATATGTATTTTTTGTAAAATATGATACAATTGTTATAGTGCAATAAAATGAATTTATTTTATTTTTTCTTTAAATTATAATTAAAAATAGTAGTAATTTTTTATATTACTACTATTTCTTTAAATCTATTTTAATTCTAAACTATTTAATTCTTCATAATATTCACTCTTTTGAGATATTATCTGTTTTTTTAATACTTCATATAATTCTACTGTTGTAGCAACTTTATAAGGATTTATATAAAATATATTTAACAATCCAAATGTAAATATAGATAATAATTCCCATCCTAGAAAAGAAAGATCTAAAATAAATGTTTTCCATTTGTTTCCTTTCATCATTTCCTTTGAAAGTTTAAATGCCTTTTTTCTTTCTATCTTTGGATTTTCTGCCAAAATATATGGTATCATTGTATATTCATAACTCTTTATAAATCCGTCCTATAATTGTAAAATACCATAAAAAATTATAAATGTCTTTCAAAAAAATTGTTACTGATATGTTTGTCCAATTCTTATTTTTAAAAATTTCTCCAAGGACTGATATTTTGGTACTTGATTTTTCTCTTGCCTTTATAAAATATCTTTTTCCTGCTACTATAAGAGGATTTGCTATTATAATAGTAAACGCAATTGATATTATCGCCATAATTGAAAGTACTATACCTGAAGTCATTTCATTTAAGTTAAAATATTTTATAGCATCAGAAATTTTAAATACATATTTCTGTGATTTTGTTATACTATCTAAATTTGCTTCAATTGCATTCCATATTTTCAGTTCAATATCACTTAAGTTTTCTTTCTTTTCTTCTATTTTTGTTATTATCTCTTGTTCTTGTTGTAGTTGTTGTTCATTATTATTATTTGTGTTTTCATCTGCTATTTCATCTTTATGCATAAAAATATAATAAGGATTCATTGAATCTTCTTGCTGATATATTCCTAAAATTGATGTGCCAAACTCTCCTGTTAATAACGCTATTAAAAAACATATAACAATTGCAGTCCAGTAATTTTTTTTAACAACTTGTCTGGCTCTACTTTTTAATTCTTTTCTTTTCCACATTACTTATTCTCCTAATATTAGTTTATTTTATTATAAACTAATTTATTAGGATAGGCAAGTTATTTTTATATATGTTTTTAATATTTTATTTTCTTTGCAATTTTCTTTTTTGTATTTTATAAGTGATTTTACTTACTATTGATGCAGGTGCTATTTTAGCTCCAATTTTAGCAAATTTTACATCAATTCCTGGTATAATATAAAATTTTCCTTTTTGTACCTGTTTTATGGCATAGTCTGCAACTTTTTGACTATTAGCTTCTCTCATGTGAAACTTCACATTAGCAACTTTATTAAAATTTGTATCAACTGGTCCTGGACATAAAATACTAATTTGTACTTTCGAATTTTCTTTTCTCAATTCCTCTCTAATGCTTTCTGATAATCTAACTACATATGACTTAGTAGCATAATAAGTAGACATTAGTGGGCCTGGCATAAATCCTGCTATAGATGCTACATTTAAAATCTTTCCTCTATTTACTTTTTTCATATCTATTAAATATAGTTTAGTTAAAATATGATAAGCAATTATGTTAGTGTGTATCATTGCTATTTCTTTATCTAAATCTGTCTTTGTAAAATCTCCGCAATCTCCAAAACCTGCATTATTAATTAAGAAATCTATATCCTTTACTTTTTTATGCAATTCTTTGCAATTTTCCTCTATTGCTAAATCCATGGCTATGATTTCTATATTAACTTTATATATTTCCAATTCTTTTTTTAATTCTTGTAATCGATTCTCATCTCTTGCTACTAATATTAAATCATAACCTCTTTTACTTAAATTCCTTGCCATATCTCTCCCAATTCCAGAAGATGCTCCTGTTATTAATGCTTTCATATGCAATTCACCTCATTTTAATTTTTTACTCTTTTTCTTTTTTTATCCATTTTTTCATATTAAAAAGTAAGAGAAACCTCTTACTTCCTACTAAATTTATTTAATACTATTCCTACAGCATGAACTATCTTAGTTGAATTGTTATTAGCTACACCTTTTCCTAATGCTTTTCCTCCAACTGTTAAAGCTGCTACTGTTGCACTTAGAATAAATTGTATATTAAAAGACAATCCAAATTGTTCTGTTATTTTCATTGCTATTAAAGCACTAATTGCTCCACTTAAAACTCCACATATATCTCCAATTACATCTGCACAAATATTTGCAACTTTAGGAGCATTTCTTATTAATTTTATTGAAGCTTTTGAACCTTCTATTTTTTTACTTGCTTTAGCATGAAATTCATGTTCATTAGCTACAGTTACTGCAACTCCAATAATATCAAAAAATATTCCTATTCCAATTACTAAAATTAGTATTAATATAGCTGGTATTAAACTTAAATTAGATACACCATTTGCTGATATATAAGAAAATAGCATTGATAATATAAATGTCATAATAAATACTTGTATAAACCATTTTATTTGCTCTTTATCCATTATTTCTCCTTTTTAGTTAAATTATTATTTATTTTGTAATATGATTTTAGGCAGATTAAATCTGCCTAATTAATTATTTTTATTGTTTAGATGGTAAAAGTCTAAGTAAATTTTACAGTTTAGGTCTGGTCGAATTTCTCTATTCCTCGCTTAGCATTACTGCTATAGCCGTTTCCGATTAAGAAGAATATCTAATTTAACATAGACACCAGATCGCCACTTAAATCTGTACCTTAATCCCTAGACTTCTATGCTATTTTGATTTAAGCAAACATTCTAGAAGTTTTCCTTAACATACTTTTATTACTTTACTAGTCTTTTTTGCAAATGCAATTTCATAATTAAAAGTATAATCAATTTGGCCAAAATCAACTTTACTTATGAAAAAATTAATCCCAATACACTCACTCGAGACAGGCTACTCTATGTATTTCGTGTCTTGGCACTCAACATAGGTTTTACTTAAAATTTATTAAGCCTCCACGAAACCAGGGATCATATGTATGCCATTACATACTTCCCTAACCTCTTTACTCCCTGAATACACACAAAACTGGCATTTCGCGCACAAACAAGAAACTTCAACGATGTGCCCTTTAGTGGATTTTTAGCCCCACCCTCGTAAAGTTAGTATGACTAGAATAATGCACCATCGATATATATTATAACATTTTTAGAAAATTATTCCAAATTTATTATTAGTTTACATTGGTTCTTTTTTTATTTTTTTATTCTTTCTATTATCTATATCTCTGTATTTTTTCTTTTATCTCTTTGTTTCTCATTTTTTCTCTATTTTTCTATATTCATATTTAACTTTTATAAAATATATTACCTTAAATATGCTTTTTTATTTCATTATAAATTTCTTCATGAATATCTTCAATAGTTCTTATTTTATTATCTTTTACACATTTTATTTCATACCAGTTATATTCCTTTGCAACATCACAAGCTGCTGAATATGCATCAATCAAATGATTTTTATCACTTTCATGAATATCTTTTTTTGCTTCATGAGTAAATTTATTTTCTCTATTTGCCATTAACTCTAGTGATTTTTCTACTGGCATGTTTAAGAAAAATACTTCAGAAGGAATTGGTAGTCCATATAAATTAAACTCAAAATCCCACAACCAATTTAAAAATTTTTTTCTTTCTTCTTTGTCTTTTATTTTTCCTGCTTGATGAACCATATTAGCTGTTGTATATCTATCTGCTAATATAATTCCTCCTTTTTCATAATATTCTTTATATCCTGTTTGAAAAGTTGCATATCTATCTGCCGCATAAAATGTTGACGCTATATAAGGGCTAATTTCTTTTGCATTTTCGCCAAATTCTCCCGATAAATACATTTTTACTAAAGATGAACTTGGACTTTCATAATTTGGAAAGCTTACTACTTTATAATCAATTCCCTCTTCTTTTAGTTTTTCTTGCAATTTATTAAATTGTGTTTGTTTTCCACTTCCATCTGTTCCATCTATTACAAATAATTTTCCCATTTTCTAATCCTCCACAAATTTTTATTGTTGTTTTTCATTCTTCTTTTCTTCTTTTAATTCTTTATTTTGCTCTAGCATTTTATTAATAGAGTTCAATATATCTTCTGAATTTTCATCAAAGTCATCTCTTACTAAATTAAACATCTTTTACTCTCCTTTCATTTCAAAATTATTATACTCCTTTTCCATTTTATTTTCAATTTATTTTTTATATTTATTTTTGTTAAATATGTAACTTAAACTTGTCCTCTAGACTTTTATTTTGATTTGTTGTAAACTATATTATAATGATTATATTTACAGAGGAGGACATATGAAAAATTCATTTCAAGAAGTAGCTATAAACCCAAATAATTCAAAATGGGAAAATACAATTTCTAGAATTTTACCTTTATCTTATAGAAATTCTGACATTAGAACTGAATTTGATAGAGATTATACAAGAATTATTCATTCTAATGCTTATAAAAGACTAAAACATAAAACACAGGTATTCTTTTCACCTGAAAATGATCACATTTGTACAAGAGGTGAACATGTTACACACGTAGAATCAATCAGCTATACAATTGCTAGTTATTTAGGACTAAATACAGAATTAACAAAAGCTATTGCAGTTGCTCATGATTTAGGTCATAGTCCATTTGGACATAGTGGAGAAAAAATTCTATCCGAAATTTCTAAAAGAGACTTAGGTAGTCCTTTTTGGCATGAAAAAAATGGATTACATTTTGTGGATTCTATTGAACTTCTAGAAGGGCACGATGGATACAAAAATAATTTAAATTTAACTTATGGTATTAGAGATGGCATTATCTCTCATTGTGGCGAAATTACAGAAAATGCACTAAAACCAAGAGATGAATTTATTGATTTAAATAACTATCTTTCTCCCAACCAATATTCTCCTTATACTTGGGAAGGTTGCGTAGTAAAAATTTCTGACAAAATATCTTATATCGGACGTGACATTGAAGATGCTATAACTTTAGGAATTTTAGATAATCATTTACAAGAACTTTACGATTTATTAAATTATAATTCATCTGATTATACATTAAATAATAGTAATATCATTAATTATTTAGTAATAGATTTATGCAAAAATTCTACTCCTCAAAAAGGGTTGTGTTTTTCAAATGATGCATTTAATTTACTAAATAAAATAAAAGATTTTAATTATAAAAATATTTATTTTAGTGATAGAATAATACCTTCAAATAAATTCTTTAATTTAGTTATTAACCAAATTTACGATAAATTAAAAAATTGTTTTGAACAAGAAAATACTTTATCTAACATTAAGAAATTAAATAAATTTTACCCAAAATTAAGTAATGGTTTTTATGAATTCCTACAAAATTATTCTGATTTTGGTAACAGAAAAAACTTAAAATTAAAAAATCAAATTATATTTGATTACAAAAATAAAGAAGATTTTTATAAATCAATTATCTCTTATATTTCTGGTATGACAGATAATTTTGCTATCGAAATATATAATGAAATAATTAGATTTTAGGAGGTGGGTTTATGGAAAAAATAGCAATTATTTCAGATGTTCATGGTAATATTACTGCCTTAAATGCTGTATTATCCGATATAAAAAAACGCCATATAGAAAAAATATTTTGTTTAGGAGATTATGTTATAAAATGTACACATCCTGATTTAGTAATTGATAAACTAAGAGAAGTTTGCGAAGTTATGCTAATTGGTAATTCAGATTATGCAATTTGCCGTCCTGAGGCTAAAGACAAGAAATTTTGGTCTAGAGAAAAAATCGGTGAAGAACGAGCTAATTTCATTTATAATTTACCAGTATTCCATGAATTTTATATGAGTGGGCATCTAATAAGATTATTTCATGCTTCTCCATATGGCTTAGATAACATCTATAATCCTATGTTCTCAAATAAAGGAACACAATATGCTGGTACAGAATTAAAAGGTCCAGAAGATTTATTTAAAAATACCGAATTTATTGGTAAAACTTCTAAAGATCCTGAACCAGATATTGTTGGATATGGACATATACATACACCTTGTTTAGTTAGATATAAAAATAAAACTTTATTTAATACAGGAAGTGTAGGTATTCCAGTTGAAATGATGAATTCTGATGTAGATGACAAAAGTAACAAATTTTCGACTCTTGCATCTTATATAATAATAGAGGGAAATTATAATTCTAAAGAACTAGATTCTATTTCTTTCAATTTGGTAAGAATACCTTATAATATTCAAAAAGAAATAGATGATTTAGAAGCTTCAAATTTATCTAACAAAAGCATTGTTATTCAAAGCTTAAAAGGAGCACTTCCCACACCATTTAAATTAAATTAGGAGTGACAATTATGGATAATAAATTAACAAAAGCTAAAGAAATTTTACATCATTATAACCAAGAACATTTACTATATTTCTATGATGAACTTTCTGAAGAACAAAAAGAGCTTTTATTAAACCAAATTTTAGGAATAGATTTTAATAAAATCTTAACTTTATATAAAAACTCTTTTAAATCTACAAAATTAGATTTAAACACAGTATCTCCTTTACCTCATATAGAAAAAGACAAAATTTCAAAAGAAGATTTAGAACATTGCATAGCTATTGGAGAAAACATAATTAAATCTGGCTTTCTAGCAATAGTAACAATGGCTGGTGGTCAAGGAACAAGATTAGGTTATAAAGGTCCAAAAGGGACTTATGAATTAGACTTTGAACAGGAGCATTGCAGGAAGTCTTTATTTGAAATAATGTGTGAAAATATAAAGAACGCAAACAATCAGTATGATATTACTCTTCCTTGGTATATTATGACTAGTGAAGATAATGATTTTGCTACAAAAGAATATTTTAAATCACATAACTTTTTTGACTATCCAAAAGAAAAAATAAAATTTTTCAAACAAGAAAAACTTCCTATTATTAATATTGATGGTAAATTAATTTTAAAAGAAACTTACTTAATAAAAGATGGTTCTAATGGTAATGGTAATGTGTTTAAAGCCATGAAAAATAATAAAATTATAGATGATTTAGAGAAAAACAATATAAAATGGGTATCTTTTGGAGGAATTGATAATATATTATTGAAAAATATAGACCCTCTTTTCATTGGTTTAACTGTCGATAGTGGTTATCAAATTGCCTCAAAATCTATTTTTAAACAAAAACCACTAGATAAAGTTGCTGTTTATTGTAAAAAATCCGGAAAGCCTTCCATTTTAGATTATGATGATATTGATATAAAGTTATCTGTTTCTAAATCTAAAGATGGTATGTATCAATACAGAGAAGCTAATATACTTTCTCATTTAATGAATTTAGAAGCTATTAAAAAGGTTTCAAATATTCATTTACCTTACCATAGAGCTTATAAGAAAAATGCTTTTGTTAATGAAGAAGGAATGAAGCAAATTCCTGATAAACCAAACTCTTTTAAATTTGAAAATTTTATCTTTGATAGTTTTGCTTTTTTTGATGATATGTTACTTCTTCGTGTTGATGAAAATGAAGAATTTGCACCAATTAAAGATTTTACAGGTATATATAATCCTGATACTGCAAAAGAAAAATACGAAAAATATTGGAATAAAATTAAGATATAAATTTATAAGAAGGAATGTACCTTATACATTCTTTTTTATATTATTAATTTTCTTTTTCGTTATATATAAAAAGCTTGTTTAATATGATTAATATTATATTCATTATTATCTAAAAACACTTCTATAACATCAAATCTTATAGCAGTATTTTTGATATTAACTTTATAAATATAATATTTTGCAACAGATATTATATGCCTTTGTTTTACTTTACTAACAGCTTCACTTGGCCTTCCATATACCAAATTAAAACGTGTTTTTACTTCTAAAAATACTAATTCATTTCTATATGTATCATAGGCTATTATATCTACTTCTCCTTGCTTACAATTAAAATTTCTTTCTATTATTGTGTATTTATTTTCTTTTAAGTATTTACAAGCTAGATCTTCTCCTAATTTACCTATTTGCTGATTTATATACATTTATATTCTCCTTGTTTTTTAGTTATAAATCCATCTATCTCTAGCATAAATAAAATATTATTTATATCTTTTATGCTCTTTTCAGATTCTTTACATATTGCATTTATATTGCTAGCTCCATTTTTTATTAAATTATATATTTCTTGGTATTCTTTTTTTACTATCTTACTTCTTATTGCTTTAGTTTTATTATCATTTATTTCCTTAAAACTTAAAAATTCAAATTCTTCAATAATTTCTTGGGTTGATGTTATTAAAGTTGCTCCTTTTCTAATTAATTTATTTGTTCCTTTTCCATGTATATCTTCTATTTCATGAGGTAATACAAATACCTTCCTACCTTGTTGTGTAGCTAATCTAGCTGTAACACTTGTTCCGCTTCTATCCATTGCTTCAATTACTAATATTCCAATTGAAATTCCACTTACAATCCTATTTCTTTCTAAAAACATTTTGGAATTTGGTTCTACATTTGGAGAATATTCACTAATAATTAATCCTCCGCTTTTTAATATATCATAATATAATCCCTCATTTTCCTTTGGGAAAATATAATTTAAACCACTTCCTAAAACAGCTATTGTTTTTCCATTTTCATCTATTGTTTTTCTATGAACTATTGCATCAATTCCTTTAGCCATTCCACTAACAATAGTAAGACCTTGCCCTGATAATTCTGATGCAAATTTTTTTGTTAAATTTTCTCCATTTTTTGTACAACTTCTTGAGCCTATTATAGCTATGCAATTTTGCTTTAGCAACTCTATATTTCCTTTTAAATATAATTGTTTAGGTGGATTTTTTATTTTTCTTAATTGTTCCGGATAAATTTCATCTCCAATTTTAATTTTTACTATTTCTAAATCTATTGTTAATTCCCCCAATACTTTCTGTCTAAACTTCTATACTGAATTGCTTCAGCTAAATGGCTAATTTCAATATTTTTTTTCCCATCAATATCGGCTATTGTTCTAGCTACTTTTAAAATTTTTGCATATGCTCTCGCACTTAAACCTAGTTTGTTAAATGATTTTTCTAATATCTCTTTACAATCTTTATCTAATTTACAATATTTTTCTAACAATCTTGGTGTCAATTCTGCATTACAAAAAATGTTATAATCTTTGTATCTTTCTAACTGTATATTTCTAGCTTGATTAACTCTTTTTCTTATTTGCTCTGAGGTCTCTATATTTTTTGTTTTATCAATTTTTTCATATGTAACACTTTCTACTTCAATATGTAAATCTATTCTATCTAATAATGGTCCACTAATTTTATTAATATATCTTTTTATTTGTTCTGGCTTACAATGACATTCTCTCTTGTTTGCCCCATAATATCCACACGGGCATGGATTCATGCTTGCTATAAAAATAAAATTACATGGATATGTAATTGCAATATTTATTCTGCTTATTGTTACCTTTCTATCTTCTAAAGGTCCTCTTAACAATTCAAGTACATTTTTGTTAAACTCTGTTAATTCATCTAAAAATAATACCCCATAATGTGCTAAGCTTACCTCTCCGAGGTTTTGGTTTCTTACCTCCGCCTACTAATGCAGCTGCTGTAATTGTATGATGTGGGCTTCTAAATGGTCTTTTTAAAATTAATGGATTTTCTTCAGATAATAAACCTGTAATACTATGGATTTTTGTGACCTCTAGAGCTTCTTCAAAACTTATATCTGGTAATATACTTGCTAATCGTTTTGCTAACATTGTTTTTCCAGCACCTGGACTTCCGAATTAAAATACAATTATGACCTCCTGCAGCTGAAATTTCTAAAGCCCTTTTTACATTTTCTTGTCCTTTTACATCAGAAAAATCAAATTCATATAATTCTGAATTTTTGTCATTTATCTCTTTATGCCTTTCTTTTTCAATATATTTCTCTCCTTTTAAGTATTCCATTAATTGTTTTAAATTATCAACTGGTAATATTTCTAATCCATCTACTATTGCCGCTTCCTTAGAATTTTTTCTAGATAATATAATTCTTTTTATTCCTAATTTCTTTGCTTCAATACATATCGGTAATACGCCATTTATTTTTTCAACACTTCCATCTAAAGAAAGTTCTCCTACAAAAATGCTTTCTTCTAAAAAAGTATTTAAATAATTATTTTCTATTTCTCCACTAGCAATCAGTATTCCTAATGCAATTGGCAAATCTAAACTTGCTCCTTCTTTCCTTATATCAGCAGGTGCTAAGTTTACTACTATTCTTCTACTTAAAAATTCTACTCCTGTATTTCTTATTGCAGTTTTTACTCGTTCTTTTGCTTCTTTTATACTTGTGTCAGGCAGTCCAACAATTTCAAAGCAGGGCAATCCACATGAAATATCAACTTCAATTGACAAAATACGCCCATCTAGTCCCTGTAAAGCTAAACTTTTTACAACTGATAACATACTTTTCCTTTCTTATACATTTGGATATCTGAGGCCATTATAATTTTTATTTAAATGAAGGATGTTTTGCAAATTGCTTTTTATCAATTTTAATGGATTGTGCCGAACAGCGTAGACTTTAATTTATCTTTTTCGACTTAATTTTATATAGGGATTTTTAAACTTATAATTAAATTATGGGGGTTTATAATGACCTCAGATATCCAAATATATATTATTAAATTTTATCTGGTATTTTTGAATCTTTTGATAAAATACTTTTTAGATTCTAATTGAATTTAAATTAATTTGAAATTAATTTTTAAATTGAAATAATATTTAATTCTTTTGTATTATAAAACCGTTTCCATAATTTGTCAACAGTTTTTTTGAATTTTTTTTATTTTTTTATTAATATTTAGGCTCATAATTTATAAATAGTTTATATATTAATATTCAAAATCCCAGTCAAATCAACATATTCCATATGATTTCAATATAAAAATATTAATATATAAACTTCATAATAATAAATAATTAATTTAATCAAACCAATAATTTCATTTAATTATGTTCAGTAATTCCATATGTCCCATTTGCAAAATCTCTAAATAGATTTACTTGTGGTGTAACATAAGTAAATATTATAAAACAACTCAATAAAAATATAAGAATTCCGCCTGCTAAAATTTTAGTTTGAATTGTGCTTTCATTCTTTCTTTTCATTAATTTATAAGAAGTCCATTCTCCTAAAATAATACTAATAATAAATATTAGAATATCTATTATAAAAAAGTTAGTCCCAATAATTCCTGTATAAGTAAAAAAGCTTATAACAATAAAGCTAATTGCTGTAAATATTCCTATAGCTTTTGCTTCTATGTAATTATTAGCAATATTTTTTACAAAATAATACTCTATTACTCCTAATATTAGCATAGGATAAAAAACTAATTTTAAATGTTCCCATACGCTCTCATTAACAGCACTAAAACTAGCAATAATTGCATTATTTCCAGACCATTCATAAATAAAATGCAATAAAGTACCTAAAATTAATTCTAATATTGTTACAATTAATTCTATTTTTAATAGTTTACTTGTTTTTATTTTATGCAATATTTCTTTAGATTTTTTCATATTATAAATCCCTCCATTCTTACTTAATTAATTTGTATGAATGAAGGGCTTGTTCTTATGCTTATTTTCAATATATTATACATTAACTTCATCTTTTCTAACTTCTATTTCCTTTTGTCGATAAGATATAATATTGAATTCATCTTTTTTATTAAATACTATCATAATTACTTTTGTATAATTGTCTTTAACTGGTTTACCATATTCATTAATAGTAATACTTGCTTTATGTTTTTTAAGAGTATCAAAAGTGTTCATAAATCCCATTCCTGTCCCACCACTTTCTTTGTGGGTTGTACTTGGCACTTTCCCTAGTTTATGTAATGTATTTATTTCAAATTCAATTCCTGAATCATATATATAAATTGAGTATTGTCCGTCTATTTTTCCTATTCTTACTAAAATGCTTCTATTACTATTATTAGAACATTTTACTGCAATTATTGCATTTTTTACATGGTCTGCTATTAATATTTCTAATTCTTCTTTTGTTATATGATTATTAATCATTTGATATATGTTTCCATTTAATTGTACTTCAAACTTAATTTTATTTTTCATGCATTCTGATTTCATATAATTTAACATATCGTCTATTTCTGAAATGTTTGTCTTTGGAATTTCTATTTCTGGTTCTTCTGATATTTGCTTTGTGATGTTGTTTAGCCTATTTTTTACATCTATTTCTTCTGCTATTTCGTTCTTTAATGCTAGTTCATTTAGTTTGTATTCTAATGCTTTTTGTTTGTGTGCTATTGAATGACTTGTTTTACTAAAGTTTAGATTTTCTTGTTCTAATTGTTTTATTTCTTTTTTCTTGTCCTCTAGTTCCTTTTTGGTTTCTTCTAAATCTTGTACTAACACCCTTTGCTTATAGTAAAGTTGTAATGATTTTTGAATTGTGATGAACATTATTATAGATGCAACTATTAATCCAAAAATGAAATTTCCTGTTAATGTTTCTTTATAATTTGCTAATACCATAACAATAAATAATATTATTATGCTTATATTTAAAATTAAAATATCATAATATTGGTTGTTTATTTTATTATATAAAAATGCATAACCATTTTTTAACTTTTTAATATTAGAAAATATATTAATTAATATACTATAACATATAATTATTAATATTAAACTAATATAATCATTTGTTATATTCCAAAAAACAATAGGTATGAATGTTATAGCTACTGAAGTAATAAACATAATATAATTTATACTTAACGAAAATACAATAATAAGAATTGAATATCCAATATTTGTTTTAGTAATTTTAGAAAATATTAAAGACAATAATATAACTAATGCTGTTATACAACTTAAAGAATTAGATAAATTTTTAATTATTCCACATAAAATAGAAATACTTAGTATTAATATATACAAAATAATTTTTTTGTTTATTTTATTGTTTATACTTTTTAAAGCTATCTTGTAAGTAAAAACACTAATAAAGAATGTTTTTAAAATATAAACAAAAATACTTATATTTTCTAAACTTTCTATGCAACTCATTTTTATCTTTCCTTTTTAATATAATTCTTAAAAAATATTATATATAAAAATTAAGAGATAATCAATATTAATTTTTATTTAACATTTAATTACCTCTCCATCTCTTATATTATCCTGCCCAGTGACTAATCCACCTACAGAAAGCTTCAAACCAATATCTCATGATATTCACCACCTTTTCTATTTCGTTTCTTCTCTTGGTGTCAATAAAAAAATACCATTTATTACTTTCAAATAAACGGTATCTAATAATAGAAAAAAATGATGAAAAATAAGAAAATCTAGTATTTACTACTAGATCATCTTTTTTATTTTATCAACATAATAATAAATAAACTCCATAGGCGTTGGTATTCCTGTCTCATAATTCACTTTGGCTGTATAATATGTTGTTAAATCTTCTATTGATGAAACTCTCCAAGCATGTATAATTGCATTTTGAATTCCATTAGTTATAGTATTTCCTGATTTTTTATATATTTTCGTTAAATGTTGTATAACATTTATATTACTATTTTCGTTTTGTATTAAGTATAATATAGCATCATGAATATATTTTCTTCCTTTTAACTTTGCTGTTACTCCTATCAAATCCAACTCATGATAAATATGTTCTGAAATTTTACTTTCACTTTCTCGTAATTCCTCTTCTAAGTTTTTAATATCTGATTGTATTTCTATTTTTCTTAAATTAATGAATTTATTTAAGACTTGATTACATGAATAATTAGGATGATCTTTATATAATATAAGATCAACTCCATTCCTATGTAGTATTTCATAAGTTCTTTTTGAGTTAACATGTGTAGTTACAATTACAATTGGTACATAATTCAAATTTAATTTTTTTAAATTTAATAAAAATTCTAGAGAATCCGTGTTGCCTGATGTGCTATTATTTAGCTCTAAATCTAAAACTATACCTTCTGGGTGCTTCAACTTTACATATTTTAATCCTTCTGTGTCTGAATCTGTTATTCCAACTAATTCTATATCTTTTCTTTCTTTGATACAATTAACAAATCTATTACAGTCATCAATATCATCTTCTATAATTAGTATCTTCATTGCTTTAGATTCCATATTATACTCCTCCTTTTATTCTTATTATGGATAATATACCATAAAACCTCACTGAATACTACATTAATGTAGAATATTTTCCTATATATTTTCGGTTTTTTTAATATAAAATGAACAATAAGTATAAGGAGTGGTTTTTATGAATATTAATCATAGCAGTAAAGAAATAGAATTAGATAAATTAGAACAAATAGAAAGAGGCAAAAGAATTAAATTTATTAGAGAAAATGAACTACATATGAATAAAACTCAACTTGCTAAAGAGATTGGCATTTCTGGACAATTCCTAGGATTAGTAGAAGAAGGAAAAGGTAACCTTGTCTATAAAAGTATAAAAAAACTAAGAAATATAAGTGGACATTCAGCTGACTTTATTTTATATGGTTTTGATGATACAACTATAACTAAAACCAAAGAATGTTTACAACATTATTCTGAAGAAGAATTTATTTATGCTACTAAAATAATTACACAAATTGCTACTTTCATAAAAAACACTTAATGTTTTATGTATGTTTTATATTGTTTTGAATATATCGTATTGACTTTTTGTATTTCTTTAAATAAAATATTCCACATAAAGTACTAATATATATACTAAAAGGTGGAATATTTTATGATTACAAATTATTTATTTTTTTTAATAGCTTTACCAAAAGAAGAACTAAAAAAACAACTTTTAATTATTTTATTATTTTTTGTGTTTATCATGTTGACTTATCTATTTTTAAATTATCTAAAATTAAAATTCACAAATGAAAATAGTAATTCTCTTTTTCAAAAATTTTTAAAAAGGCTTTAAATAACTGCTGAAGTCATTTAATATATCACATTGTAAAAAGTTAGAAGAATTTTAGTATTTTCAAATATAAAAATCTTTCTTACAATATAAAGACTTTTTATAGTCCAAATATTTATAAAGAAAGATCTATATGTTTTTTATAAACATTTTTATTTTTGCATTTGAATTAAAAAATTATATTTATTTGCATGTCTTATTTCATCTGTCATTATTGACATAAGTAAAGTATAACTTTTACCACTTGGCATAGTTCCCATTATTTTTCTATACTTCTTAATAGCATCAAGTTCCCCAAATAATGCCTTTTCTAAATTTTCTTTATAACTCATTTGATTATTGCTACTATTTGTAAAATTATCTGCTGGCAAAATTTGACCTGTAAAATCATAATATAATTCTCTTAAAATTTGATTATGTTTTCTTTCATCATTTCTAATACTTCTTATTATATCTTTTTCTTTATCAGTTGGTGCTTGTTCTATTAATATACCATAAAACATTTCATCTTCTTTTTCATCATCAACAGACTTTCTTATCAAATCAATTGCTTGATTTAATGTTATAATTTCTCCACTTTGCTCTTTCATCTCACTATTTCTGTAATTATATTCTCTAAATCCATAATATTGATTATACATATTATAATTAGGATACATTTTATCCCCTCCCTTAAGCTATAATATGTATTAAATATTATTTTGTTAAATAGCTTACTAATTTTGCATTTTTATTTGTTCATCTTTTATTAATGGATATCTAATAAGATTTTCACTATTTAAATTTTCTTTATGCATGTCTATTGCAGTAATTTGATGATTATCGTATGTTGTATAATAATAAATTCCTTTACTTGCATTGCAACAAGATGTATAAATTGTTATTTCAAATATTTCATCATCTAATTCACAACAGCCTCTTTGTTGTTCAACAGAATTAAGTATATGAAAAAACTGGCTAACACTTTCTTTTTCTTCTTCTTTAGATACTGAATTCATTTTTACAAAAGCTGCTCTTATGAATCTAGATTGAGATGATAAATCTCCTGGAAGCCCTATCGCTCCCATACCTCTACTATATTTATCTAAATTCAACGATTTTGCAAATGTGTTTTTTGGTGATTTAGTTGATAAATTCATATAGTTATTTAATTCGAACATTTGCTTATCAAATGTAGGATTATTGGTTAACACTCCTACTGGATTTTCATATATTTTTATTCCATCTTTTACAGCTTCTACTGTTATAGATTCTATGCTATCTGAAATAATCCAATGTAATTGTGCTAATGGTAAATTGGGGCTAAATGGTTCATCTAAAAAGTTTATTTTTTCTATTAGTTTTTGTGCCTCTTTTACTGTTGTACTCTGACTTAAAATCCATGGAATAAATTCAAATTGCGTAATATTATCTTTTCCTTCTATTTTTTTATTATATTGTGCATTTCCTACAAAATTTAGTCCTGCTATTCCTAAACCTTTTTCGTTTACTGCTTCATAATATAATGGATAATTTTCTGTAACATATGCCATTCCTATTATGGCGTAGTGATTTTTTATATTTTGCTTATGTCTAAAGTTAAATTCATAATTTCTTGGCGTTATTGTTACTTCATCTCCATATGAATTTTCATAGTCTAGTGTCCTTCCAAAATAGAAATCTTTTGTTTTGTATGTTATCGCTGTACACATATTTATTTTCTCCTATTCGTTTTTATTCTTTTTGTTTTATTATATCACTTTTGTTTCTTTTTATGTTGCTTTTTATTATTGATTAATGCCTTCGGGTTATGAGTTGACATAACTCTGTTTTTGAAAATTTAAGAAAAGTTAAGTTTTCGTTGGTATTTCAGTGCTTTTATAGTTTTATATTTTAGGAACATTTGTGTGATTTTTGGAATTTTCGGGAAAATTTTTCACTAAAATCTCCCCAAGAATTATTGGAAATATTTAGAAAAATATGGAGGTAAAAAATATGGAGTTTAAATTATCAAAAAGAGAAATTAATGATTTATTAAAACAATGGATTATATTTAGAGATGAGGAATTAGCAAAATTAACAAAGGAGGATAAAAAGCATCTTTTGCACTTTGATGAACTTGAGGACAAGCTATTAAAAAGTTTGCCTCATAAAAATAGAGAGTTTGCAAAAGTAATATTAGAAAAAGTTTATGATGACTTTTTAGATTTTTGTAATTACTATAATGATAAATATTATAGGGCTGGTTTTGGAGATTGCTTGAATTTAGTAATAATGAGTTTAGGTGGTAATCACTATGGCTCTTAGAAGATATGGTATACTTTTAAAAAAATATTTGAAAGAATTAAATCCTATTAAATATAGCAGAATGACTATTGATTGTAGTCTTATGGATTATCTTTATGAAGAAGAAAAGTATTTGTATAAGTTTGCAGATATGGTGAGGCTTTTCTTGAAGGAACAATATCCAGAGCCTAAAACTCACAAGTTTATCGTAATGGCTCAATATAATAATATGATTGATAATATGGTGGAAGAGTATGTGAGAAGTGAAATAATGAAGATTGTGTAGATATTGAAAGCCGAGATTAAATCTCGGCTTTGTCAATTATATCACTTTTCTATTTAAAGTTTCATTAACTATTTTGTCTACACCTTCTCTATTATTATCTTCTGCAATTATTTCGTTTTCCAACTTCTCCTTGTCAAAATTTAATTTTTCATATAAGAAATTATAATTTTCTTCAAAATTCCTAAAAACATCATCCCATGTCATTACATATATTTTACAATTTTTAACGCTTTTTACGAGAAACGGTTCTCCTTTTTCTTGATACTCCTCATATTTTGTTTTTATAAAATTATCTACTTCCGAACTTATTGCATAAAACTTCCACATTCTTGTTACACTATTAAATCTCGGCTCGTTTTTTATCAATTCCATGTAATCTTCTATTTGCCTAAATATATCTACGCTTATTGGTATTGATGGTGCTTTTAATTCTAAAATAATATTTTCTTGCAATTTTGAAGCATTTGAAAATGAATTTAACTTTCTTTTCGCAGCTAAAAAAATATCCATCCTTCTGTTTCGCTGTATATCTTCAATTTTATAATCATCCTTATTTCTATATCCATATAGTTTGTATTCATATTCTTCTAATGCCTTTTGAAAATGTTTATCTGCAGTTATAAGATTATACTCTTCTCCAAACAACCAATAATTTTTTTCCATTATTTTTTGAATATGATTTCTTTCATTTGTATAATCTGTTAATTCAAAAATAATTTTCTTTAACGAATTTACTACTATTTGTCTATCTTCCAATATCTTCAACATTGATATAATATTATTTAATTTTGTTTTATCTAAAATATTTACTAATGTTTCTCGTTCTTCTTTCGTCAATTTAATAATATTATCTAATATTATTAAAATATTCTCTCTTTCCTCACTGTTTAATAATAAATCTAAAAATTGAACTATAACCTTTTTTTGCTCTATATTTGCTCCCTTAAAAATTTTAGGCTGTACACAATATACCTCTCTTACTACATTTTCTAAATCTTTTTTTCTTATCTGTCCATATTTATCTTGAGAAAATTCTGGAAAAACTTTTTCACTTTCAAAACCTTCTATAAGTTTGTTACTTTTTTGTCTAACAAATTGTTTGTATTTTTTTCCGACTATTTCATTTAACTTTTTTAGTAATTCTTTATACGTTGGATCTTTTTCATTTTTTATACCATCATCAATTGTTATTTGTGCTTCATCACTATAAGACATATTTACAAAGTCATCGAAATAATTCGAAATAATATACACACTATGAAAAAAACCTATTCCATTATTATTATATTTCGTATATTCTTTACTACTTTGCTCAAAATTTGAATCCATCATATGAAAGAAAAATTTAGAATTAACATTTTCTTTCCAATTAATAAAAAATATATTAAAACTATATTGATTAATATTAATTGTTATTTCTTCGCTTAATTCTTCATTTATTAATTCACTATATTGCAATTCTTTCCCATTAAGAATTATTTTATATCCATATTCTTTTTTTAAAAACAAATACCAAGAAAAATTATTTAACAAGACTTGTTTTAATTCAATTGATTCCATACTGTCTTTAGTTAATCCTTCTATTTGACTGATTTCTACACAAGTTCCTGTATCTTTATCCACTTTTTCTTTATCACTTACCTGATATTTGTTTTTATAACGACTATCTATTTCTATACTATACATATAATTTTCTTTATTTAAATATACTGTATTCCACTTACAGTTGTGAGCAAAACCTAAAAAAGAAAATCTTCCTTTTCCTTTGCTCCCATGTACAGGATTAAGTGTTTTGTTCCCTTTCTTTTCTGAACTTAAAAAAGCACTAAAAGTATTATCTAAATTTTCATAGTTGATTCCATATCCATTATCTTTTATTTTGATACTCTCAACTCCGTCTAATTCGTTAACTTTATAATCTATTTTTACAATAGAAGCTTCTGCATCAAAACCATTCCATACATATTCACATATTGCATCCTTATAGTCTTTTCTTATTCCTGAATTATTTAAACTCTCATTTACAACTTTCAATTCCTTTTCCATAATATCACTCCCATTGAAAATTCTTATATCATATTATAAATAATTTTTTTATCAATTTTTGACAATATCATTTTTTTATCTTTAATCCCTAAAATATTATTATTAATCTTTTTAACATCATAAATATTCCTTATATTATTTATTTCTATCAAATATTATTTTTGAATCATCTATTAATGACTTCGTAATCGTAATATGACATGCATTATTCATTCTCTTATTAAAAACAATATGTTTATAAAAATTATCCCAATCTATTTCTATTATTCTATCCAATTCGTATTCATCAGTTAAACATACAATTATTAAATATTCAAATATTTTTTTATTTTTTTCCTTACTTACTCCCCAAAAACTACCAGTTGTTTTACTTGTAACTGTTTTTATACTATATCTCTCTCCCTTATTGCTGACAGCATCAATATTAGCAGTTGACTTATCAGTTAATAATAATGTCGGTAACCCTTTTGTAGAATTATAATATGATTTTGCAAAATACTCTCCTAAATCTCCGACTATATTTTTACTTCTTATTATTTTTCTTTCTTTTAATTCTTTTATTATATCTCCATACATTTTTAATAATTCTTCATTACTTATTTTATCTAAATCCATATATACCTCTTAACTTTTATTACATATATAATTATTATATTCAAACAGTAAATTACCTATATAACTATTTTCACTTTCTATTTTTCTAATAGCAATATTTTTTATAGACTTAAATGGTCTATATATTGCATAGTATTCATTACTAACTAAACTATTATTTACATATGGACATATTCCAAATATATATTCATATAAATTTTTAATTTCTTCCATATTTACAGCATTATATGTGTTAATTCTAACTTGAGGAATTATATAGTTTATTCCTAAGTCACAACTTCCTAAATCATCATATAATGTTCCATATTTGCTTTTACCATTTAAATAGCAAGGAATCATTCCTCCTCTTTTGTCTATAAATTTATAAAATTCTATTTCATCTTCATTTAATTTTAATATTGATGAATTATTACTATATGTAAATATTTCAAAGTTTTGTAAAGCATTAAACCATATATCTAATACTGCTGCTGATTCTTTTTCATAACTACGGTTTATTATAATATTGTTACAATATTCATCAGTAATTTCAAAATAATCAGTAATATTGTATAAATATTTAATACAATCTGCTTTTGTAATAAATGCTTCTGCTTTATTTAATGTATATAATCTATATAAAGCTTTACAAATAACTATAAAAGGTTTAACTGCATAATTACTTTCTTTATCATAATTTACTTTTGTTAAATTTTCAAAAATTAATTCTTTATATGTTAATTTATCATTTAAATAATACTCTATATTTTTTCCTAATTTATTATCTTTGTTAATTATTCCTATATTTCTTGCAGTCGTTAATAATGCATTTGGATTACCTGAAGTTTTCATTTTTTCTGGAAATTTTTCTATTAATTCCCCTGATGACATTTTACTTATATAAGAATATGTGTTACAGACACTAATTATTGTATTAAATAAATCCTTTCCTTCTTCTGTAAAGAAATTCTTTCCTCTATCTAAATACCATACATTACTATTATCACTCATTAACATCCACCTTTTTTATCCTCTAAATCTACAGAATTCATAATTGATTTTGTAATTTCTTTTAATACTGGAACTGCAATCGAATTTCCTGATTGCCTATATGCTACAGTATCTGGCACAACTACTTTAAAATCTTTAAACCCCATTAATCTTAAACATTCATTTGGTGTCATTTTTCTAGCAACTGCATCTTGCCCATCATATTTTCCAACAAAAATTCTTTTATCTTTGTAAAAACTTTCTTTTGGTTTCTCTACTCTAAAATCTCCAATCCAATTAAACTGTTGATTTGCTGTTTGACAACCTATTACATCTCTGTTAACTCTAGCCCTTCCTTCATTTCTTTTTGGTGTTGTTACATATGTAAACCCTTTTTGACCCAAATAATATTTATCATCTACCTCATCATCTAAAAAATCAGATGCCTTATCTTTCAATTCTACATGTTTTGGAAATTTAAATTCTTCTTTACAATCTATGTTATTATTTATTCCAACAACAAATACCCTTTTTCTCATTTGAGGTAATCCATAATATTCTGCATTCATAACTTGAAAATTAATATTATAATTCAGACTTTCAAATACTTGCTTAATAGTTTTCCATGTTTTTCCACCATCATGATTTAATAAGCCTGTAACATTTTCAAAGATAAATACTTTTGGTTGAGTTTCTTTTATCAATCTTGCATAATCATAAAATAATGTTCCTCTTGTATCTTCTAATCCCATTCTTTTACCAAATGTTGAAAAGCTTTGACAAGGGCTTCCTCCTACTAATAAATCAACTTCTCCTTTAAATTTATTTCCATCTAAAAATCGTATATCTTCATACCATCTATCATCTGTTATATTATAATTTGCAAAATATGATTTCTTAACATTATTTTCTTTTCCTGTCTCATCATAAATTTCCCTTATTTTCTTTTCTTTTTCATCATCTGATAGACCTTCTATTTTTTTTCTTACTTCTTTTTCATCTATATCTAAGTATCTCTCACCATTATCACAAGCAAAAACAATTTCATATTCTATTCCCATTTGTTTTAAAGCTTGTTCAATAGCACCAATACCACTAAAAACAGTTGCTAATCTAATCATTTATATTTTTCTCCTTTAAAGTTCCAAATTAATACTTTCATATTCAATATCATCTAAATCTACAATATATTCTATTTTTATAATTCCTTTTGGTAGCTCTTCATTTTTTAAAGATTTTAATGTTATCCTTGGAAAACTAGAATCAATATTATATAATCTTGCCTCTAAAATTCTATATTTTTCATTTAAACTTGAAGATCCAATATTATTAATTTTTTTAATACTTTCTGTATCATAATTTTTATTTTTTAAACTATCAATAATGTCATTTATTGAATAACCTATTTGAGATCTTTCTAATCTAACTAACACCAATTTTAAAGGTTTTTTTGTATTATTTTCTAATTGATATTGACTGTTTACATGAATTTGTGAATTATATTTTTCTGTTGTAGTTTTTACTTCAATACTATATTCTAGAGTTTCAATATCATGGCTCGCTAAATTAGAATACTTCGCATCTGGATTACATTTGATTACGTGGTCTAGAACTAAAAGTTCACCTAAAAAGTCATAATCTTTTTCACTCTTCATAACATTACCTAGAAGCTTATTCCATTCATGCCACCAATCATTTGCTTTTTTTATAATATTTTCATTAATTTGTTCATTATCAAATTTATTAATAAAATCAAAGCAAACTAAAGAAAATTGTTCCATTAACTCTGTTTGATTTGTAATTAGTTCTAACATTTTATGATTGCTATTTGAAAAATACTTTATCTTTGTTAATAATTTAACATTCTCAAATTTTTCATAGAATTCTGTCTTGTCTAATCCAATATCTATTCCAACTCCATACCATCCATTGTCTTTGACTACATAAAAATCATTTACTTTAGTCTCTAATTTATAAACTCTGTCTCCATCTTCTAAAAATTTTAACTTCAATTTAAGATCTTCTAAATTCATCTATTTCAACTCCACTTTCTTTAAATAACTCATCTACATATTTTTCGATTCCTCCATTTACTAAATATGGATCTATAACTTGAACTTTCATAGTATTTAGAATCATAATTTTTCTAAATTGATCTCTATCGGTAATATTATATAAATATTTTTTATATAATATTTCATTAAATAATTCTTTTCTGTAACCATACATTCCTGTTCTATCTATTATATTTAATATTGTATCCGTAGTATTATCTTTTAAAATGGTTTTTGTTGTTTCTCTATTATCTTTCCAGCCTAAATAAACATACCACCATAAATTCTCTAACCACATTCTTCTGGCTTTTTTATAATAACGATCCTCATTTATTCCATATCTATATTTAATAATTTCAGGGCAAACCTTTAATTGAATATATCTCCAAATATCATCGTTACCTGCTTCATTCTCATTCATAGAATATTTAAAAGTTAACAATTCATATAATTTTATTCCAAAAATATAGTCTACTTCATAAGCTTTGGCTTTAACATCATTTATTCCTATATTTAATTCTTTTAGTGTAGTATCAAATTCATTTAATATGTCCCTTCTTAATTCAATATAGCTTTCATCACAATTAGAATTAAAATTATTATTATCGTTCATTTCATCAAAGCAAACTTTTGCTTTTGCTTTATTTAATTTTAACCAATCCATTTTTTCTCCTTAATTTATTAAATTATCGACAGCTTTTTTTACCGAACATAACATATCATTAAATGTTGTAGTTTTGATATTAAAGAATTTTATCCAATATTTAGCTACATTTCCTATCGCCTGTTCTTCTTCATACTCGCTTGAACATATATTTTCTATATTATCTTTATTTAAAATATCCTCTATAAATAAAGCTATAAATTCCGAAATAATTTCTTTCATTAATGGTGAAATTGATGTTCCTTCTGCATTTAAAAATTTATAATCATTGTTAGCTTTATTTAAATATAAGCATACATTTTCTTCTTCAAATAACTCTTCATGTGGATCAATATAATTAAATTCAGCAAACCATAAAGGCCTATTCTTCTCATTAGCAATTTTAATTGGAAACAATGACCCTTTTCCTTCTAAATATATTTCTAACTCATTGTATATACCAAGTACAGTTCCACTGTTGTTAGCAAACATATCATAATTGTATGATTTGTCTAGGTATAGCAATACTTTTATTCCTATTTTATCTGCTAATTCTCCTTTATTAAATTCCAAATTAATATTAAAATTTAATTTTGGTTCAAATTCATCATATTTTATTTCTATAATTTTTTTACTTATATTTTTATTAGTTTTCCTACAGTAATAATTTACTGCAATTCCTAATACCGACTTTTTACTAGAAATTCCATAATCTTCATCAAATAAAACATTTTTATCCATTATAGTACATTCCATATTTATATTTAGGTTGTCCTCTAATGCTGTCCATGCACCAAATTCATCATCTAAATAATATTGTTTATCGTTTATTGGTGTTAACTCTAAATTTCTATTACTATTATTTTTATAATAATCAATTTTTATATTATTTACTTTATATCCACTTTTTTCAATTAAATTTTCATTTAATGTAGGAAAACTTTCTAATAAGTTACTCATTATAAATCTCCTCTTTTACTTTATATAATATGCCTTTATAATTTCTATCATTATACTTATAACATAATCTTCCTCTTATTCTTTTTATTTCGCTATTATCTTTTAGTTTAATTGTCCATCCTATCCACGTTTTAGATTTTTCTGTAAATCTCTTCTCTAATAAAATATCTTCATCCTCAATTCTATCAATATATCTATTTACTTTCTTATTTTGATAATATTGAATATTAGTACTTTCCCCTTTTGTTAATAATTCTATTTTTAATAACTCTATTGGAAATTCTTTATTATTAAAATCCTCTTCCCATTTATTACCTGTAATATTAGAATCTTCTGATAAGATCTCAAATTCATATTCTACATTTTTATCATTTAAATTGAATTCAATATCAAAATCTTTACTTATTGTCTTTTTTATATTATTTCTAATTATTGAACCATCAATTAAATTTAAATTTGTTTTGAATTTTCTTTTGATTAGTTTTAATTTATTATTTTTACTTTCTCCATTTGTATTAAACATTGAAGATCTTTTGCCAAATCCTGTTGGTGGTAATAATTTATTTGTAAGTACTCTACTTAATCTAGTATCTACACTTCTACTATCTTCTTGTTCAAAAACATCATAACACTTATTTATTTTATTCTTTATTTGAGTTTGTATCTTTTTTATAATAGTATAGTTTGATAAATCTATCCAATCAGCATGATCTGCTTTTTCACATTCTCGCAAATATTTTTCAAAAGTTTTTTCTTCATTATTAGTATCTTTATTCTTTAATGTATTACTTGAATTTGCTAGAAATAATCCTATTATGTATTTATCATCCTCTACTTTAATACTATTTGACCAACTTCCTTCTATATCATATTTCAATACCATCCCTGGTCTTCTGCAAAAAGTAATTATAGGATATGCTTCATCTTTTTCATTGTACTTAATGTTTGCTATTTGAATATTAGGACTTGGTTCATTATAAGGTGCAAGCATTTTTAATTCTTCCTTACTCGCTTTTATATACGCAATTTTTCCTGCTTCTTTCCCTTTTGAAAATGTATCTAATAAATTTATATTCTCAACATTTATTTCTTCATTATTAGTATTTGAGACACATGCATTGTAAAGTTGTTGTATCTTTTTAAATAATGGTAAAAAATCCTCTTCTGGATTAAAAAATTTATTATTTATTTTCACTTTTAAATATGGATTTTCCTTAAATGCTACATTCATTAGTCTAGGTGCATACCATCTTTGAATCGCCACTTTTAAATATTTTTCAACGATATCATTCCAAGGCAAAACAATATTATTTTCTTTATTTGTATCATTTAATAGCTTTTTTTCATCAATAAAAGGAATAATTACTTTTGTCCCTGTACTATCATTTTGAAACGGTTCCAAATTGAATATTCTTAATATTTCATTTATTTCCTTTTCATCAGTTAATGGATTCAATTGATTCATTTCATTGTCTTTTCTTCCAAACCACATAATACCTGTTTTAGGTCTTTTTTCATCATTATAACTTGGAATTATAGTATTATGTTCATCCTCAACCAAAGAAATTACCATTCTTGATTCATAATTATTGCCAATTTTTATTCTTGAATAAAATATAACTAATCCTATTCCAACTCTATAATATACAGTTTTACCATATCCCCAAGAACCTCCGGCATTTTCCATTGTTTGAGCTTTACCTATATTAAAAACTAAATTTATAAATTTGCCATAATCATTATTAGTTACTTCACCCATATTTTTAGGTCCCACTAATCCAGTAGTATTTGTATCGCTAAAACTAATAAAATTATCCATATTTTCATTATCATGTTTATTCAACAATTTATCTCCAAATGGATATATACTATCTGCTAATGCTTGTTTGTCAAATTTTGATACATTTATTTCTATATCTACACTTTTAGCATCATCCTGTCGTGCATCTAAAGAATTTTGTATAGCTTCCCTTGTTAATAAATCCAATATCGGCATATCATTATTTTGTATTACCCTTAACAAGGAACTTCCTGATATCCCCATATATTCATTTCTTAAAATTTCATAATCAAATTTCATTTGAAACCTCTTTCATTTTTTGCGTCCAAATAATTCTATCCTTATTATTTTTATTAGTATTTGGTATATAAAGGTATAAACCAACTATGTCAGTTTCAAAATCTAATGGTACTCTAGTTGGATTTCCTTCTTTATCTTTACTTGCTCTTTCTACTTTTGAATCTTTATCAATAAAATACATGAATAGTTTTGGTCTCTCTACTTCCTCTAGTTCACCCTCATATCCCTTTTCATATAAGCATGCATTAATTCTATCTTTAGGATTTCTTAAAACACCTATATCAATTGTGTTCTCTAAATGTTTTTTTCTTTGAGAACGATTTACCTTTTTTATACTAATATCTTCTGTTATCATTATACTATTTTCACTATTTCTTAAATCGTCATTTTCAATAATAATATCCCAATTATTTAAGTTTTCATCATTTTTTTGATTTTCCATCCATTTACAAAAATCATTTATATTTCCAAAAAATCTGTCTTGATTATAAAATTTCATTTTTTTAAATAGATATTCTTCTATTTCTTTATAATTTACTTTGTTAAACACAATACTATCTTTTACCACATTATAATCATTTTTTAAAAATAAACCTTTTATAAATTTAATCGCATTATCTTTGTTTTCACTTTGTACTTTTGAATTACTCTCAAATACAACAGTTTGATTATCAACTTTTTCATATGTAGCTCCAGCTCTCGAAGCATTTTGAGATTTATTTTTTGAAGTTAACAAAAATCTTGTTAAATATGAATTTTGTATTTTAGGTGCATATTCTGAAGGTTTTGTCCCTAAATCATATTTTTTCAAATCCTCTCTTAATCTATTTTCTATATAAGAAACTTCTTTGAATTTTGCTTCAGCTTCTTTAGTTAACCAAATTCGTGGTAATAGTTCATATCCTATTCTATATCCAAACCATCTACCCATCTGCATCAAACTATCTGCCTGAGGCACTCTTCTAGAAAAATATGAAGATGTTAAACCATCTAATGTTAAACCTCTAGCTAATGTATTTCCTCCAATTACAATTAATCCACTAGCAATTTTTACTGTTCCTTTTTCTGGATATGCTAATCTAATGAAATTACCATTCTCATCGATTCCTTTTTTATTATTCGAATTATCTATTACAATATGAATTCCATTATGAAATTTTAGATCACCTTTTTCAGTAATTGTAATATGTGAAATTTCAGCATCCAAAATATCTTTCACTTCATTCTCAATTTGTGCAAAAGTTGGATAATCTTGAATTGGATGTAGTCCATCAAAATTATAATTCTTCATTACTTCTAAAAATTGCTCTTTAGACATTGCATTTTTTTCTTTCTCGTATACATTTTTGCAATCTTCTAACAAGTATTTTTTGTTTTTATTTAACCATTTTTCAACCGCATCAGCTGTATCTTTATGGATTCTTTGTTTGTTGTTTGTATGGATTAACATACTAACTGGTTTTACTGATTTCCTAAATCTTTGTACAGCTAAAGCACAAATAAACCAACAAATTGCATCCTTTAGTGAATCCGGAAAATCTAACACTGTACTGTTTATATTTTCCATTCTTCTATAATCATCTTCGTTAATTTCCTCAATAATTGGTAATGGCTCGGTTATATCATCTTCATTTCCAAATATTTCGCTTGCGCCAATATATTGGCTAGACTTTGGTAATGAAATAATAAAATCTTTAGGATATAAACTCTCTTCACTATTTTCATTTAAAAAATTACCATAAGGAGTAGCAGTATAGCTAATATAATTAGTAGAATGAAATTCCTTGCAATTTACCAATTCTAAAATTAATTTATTTATTTTGGTTCTCTCTATTTCATCTTTTTCTATTTTTTTAGTATTTAGACTTGCTTGATCTGCTTCATCATCTATAATTACTACATTCATTTTTGCTTTAGTTGCTAAAGAAGTTGAATCAATTAACCATTTATTTAAATTTTTTAATCTTGTAGAATTCTTTAAACAGACTGTCACTATTCTTGCTTTATCATTTTGCAAATATCCATCTAATTTTTCACCTTTAATATTATCAAAGAATTTCCACTGAATATTTGAATTTGGAGAAAACTCTATATCCCCTTGCAACCTACTTAGATTCTGTTTTCTTAGATTCTCTATTGTTCCTGATAGCATAACAAAAATATTATATCCATAATCTGCTCCCATAGTTATTACAGACTCTATATTTGTTGTCTTTCCAGATTGTACATATCCCATTACTAATCCTTTACCTGCCTCTTCATTTTGAGATTCTCTTTTTAAACTTTCTAGTATTCTCTGTGCACTTTTTTCTGAATTTATTATAGTTTCTACTCCTGGAAATTTTTCCATCAGCATATTTTTGAATACCATCCATGCGGAATTACTATTAGTTGGAACTTTAATTTCTTGTCTTATATTACTTGTATCATACAAATATCCTGTTGACTTTTCCGATCTTTCTTCTATATTTTTTCTATAATCAACTAGTTCATTCCATTTTTCCTCATAATCTTCTGGAAACCCTAAATATTCCCATGAGTCTTTATATATGTATATTAGATTTTTTATATCATCCCATTCTAAATTTTTATTCTTTTTCTTGATTTTATCAATTTCATCTAAACAACTTTCGTATTTTGGTTCCAAATTATATTCTTTCATTTTCTTCTCCAATATTTTATACATTTTCTCTATGTTACTTATATCATAAAACCTTTTTTTTCTCAACAATTTTGCCTATATTTTCCACATTTTGTCGAATTTTATTTGTGCCTTTTTTCGACATTCTTCGCATTTTTACTCTCTATACCTCGCAGAGCAAGAATAGCTGTCCGACAGACAGCCTTACACAGCTTGAAAGCAGAGCTTTCAACGAGTATGACACAACCTAAAAATGCCTGACATTTGCCAGACACCTTCTATTTATTTAATTATTCGTTGCACAATATTTGTGCAATTTAGATATCCCAATCACTTTCAGTCACAGAACTATAAACTACATTTAAGATACATTCTGCTAGTATATAACCAATATTTCTGCCACCTCTCTTTTTCCTTTTGCATCTATTAATAGCTTTTTCTAATAAAGCTGTATTTAAGTTAATCATCAATTTATATCTTTCATCATCTTTATATACAATAGTTAAAATCCTTAACCCTATTTTCAACATTTCTTGCTCTATCGAATTAAACGCATTAAGTCTAACATTCTTTATTAGTTTATTGAATTCTTTATTTATTCTTTTATCTCCTATTGTATTTAAAAATCTATTTGCATCTTCAATATCTTGCATAGTAAATTCTTCTACATATGCTTCTTCTATTTTAGTTTTTTGTTCCTCTACTTTTTTAGTTTCTTCCACAACTTCTATCTTCTTTTCTTCCACTTTTGGTATTGCACAAGTTTTGTGAATTACTTGTTGTTTCGGAGTTTCACAATTTTTGAGATACAGAATATTTGGCTTTCCTACATCTTCCCATTTGTCTATAATTAAGTCTACTGATTTTAATTCCTTATGAATTTTAGTAACTGTATTTCTAGAAACATTTAAAGTTTTCATTAAATATTCTCTTGGATTTTGTATATACACTTTGCCTTCATTATCTCTTTTTATATTTTTATTTTGTGATATCAAATCACTATAGATACAAAATGCAACTTTAGAATTTGTACTTATATTTTTATATTTTTCATCTTCAAAAAGAAATTTATATAATTTAAAGAATCTCATCATATCTAATATTTTTTAAGTGGATAGCCATCTATTTTTAGCTATCCACTTTATGGTTGTTTGCTATTTCTATCTCTCCCACACATTTTATTTATTTTTGAAATAGCTATCTTAACCATTTCTACTCCTCCTTTACTCAGATTTTATAGAAGCTTCTTCTTTTTGTTTTAAGTAGCTATCTAGCACTTCTTTTCTAAATAGCACTTTGCCTCCAACTCTGGAACATGGTATTTGTTTTCTCTTTACTAGTTGTGTTACTAACCAGTATGATACTCCTAAATACTCTGCTGTCTCTTTCATTGTTAGAGTTGTTCTAGTTATTTTCTCAAGTTCCATATAATCACCTGCCTTTCTAGTAATTGATTTAAGTTGTTTCTATTTTTGTATTGTAATACAATCACTAATTATAATTTTAATTGTATATATAAGTTTTGCCACTATACAATTAGAATTTTGATGTAATTTTCAAAAAGTGTAGGGTATTTTGATTGAAGATTTGTTTCTTTTGTGATATTATTTAATCTAGAAAAATAGTAATTTGTATAAGAAATTATATTAGTAAATGAAATAAATTTAATAAAAAATTAATTGTTTTTGTATTTATATATATGTATAATATGCT
>QWCY01000121.1_pt1 | contig 132365 bp, 127 predicted proteins | sample 1972631 | NCBI WGS metagenome assembly QWCY01 (sample SAMN09866696, study PRJNA288562) | Human gut metagenome isolate pre1_stool, whole genome shotgun sequencing... | isolation source: gut | host: Homo sapiens | place: USA: California
AAAACTGTCCGCTGGTACCTCCAAAACCAAAAATGGATGGACGACATAACTTCTGGCGAATACCAAGAGTACTACCAGAGCATGTATAAGGACAGGTAAGCCTACCAAACAAAAAATCCGGCAAACAAAGGTAAACAGAATGACAGTCCAGGCATCATCGGGAAATAACAAACGCATAGCGAAAAATACTCTTCTGCTCTATTTTCGGATGATATTCATGATGGCTGTAAGTCTATACACCAGCCGAGTCGTCCTGAATACGCTGGGGGTCGAAGATTTCGGTATATATAACGTCATCGGCGGAGTCGTCGCCATGTTCTCCGTCATTTCCGGCGGATTGTCCGCAGCGATAAGCAGGTACATAACATTCGAGCTGGGACAGGGCAATACCGCAAAATTAAAATCCGTATTTTCATCGTCGGTAACAATCCAGATCGGGCTGGCGCTCCTGATCTTCGTATTGGCCGAAATAGGGGGCGTATGGTTCCTGAATGAAAAAATGAACCTGCCGGAGAGTCGTATCGGCGCTGCCAACTGGGTGCTTCAGTGTTCCATACTGACGTTCATGGTGAACCTGATCAGCGTTCCGTACAATGCGGCGATCATCGCACACGAACGAATGCAGGCTTTTGCGTATATCAGCATTATCGAAGTAGTACTCAAGCTGTTGATCGTCTACATACTCGTCATTTTTTCATTCGACAAGTTAAAATTGTACGGTATATTACTACTGGCCGTCGCCTGTGTCATCCGGATTGCTTACGGCATCTACTGCAAGCGAAATTTCAAAGAGTGCACATATCATTTTACATTCAACAAAGCCCTTCTGAAAGAAATGATGGGATTTGCCGGCTGGAATTTCATCGGGGCTTTTGCGGGGGTTTTGCGGGATCAGGGGGTCAATATCGTCATAAATCTGTTTTGCGGCCCGGTCATCAACGCAGCGCGCGCTATCGCATTCCAGGTGAACGTCGCCGTCAACGGATTTGCAACTAATTTTATGACTGCAATCAATCCGCAAATCACGAAAAGCTACGCATCGGGCGACTACCTGTATATGCTTACATTGGTACAAAGCGGCGCCCGTTTTTCATTCTACCTGCTGTTGCTGCTATCGCTCCCGATCATCATCGAAACGAATACGATCCTGACGCTATGGTTGAAAAACGTCCCGGAATACACCGTAATCTTCGTCCGGCTGGTTCTGGTATTCGCCATGTGCGAAGTTTTGTCCGGCACGCAAATAACGGCCCTGCAGGCAACCGGCAATATACGGAACTACCAGATCGTCGTCGGAAGCCTTCAATTGCTCAATTTTCCGATCTCCTACCTATTGCTGGGCAAAGGTTATGCACCAGAGACGACCATGTACGTAGCCATTTGCCTCTCTTTGGGATGCCTCTTCGCCCGCCTCTGGTTTCTTCACCGGCAGGTGGAAATATCCATAAAGTCCTACTTTACCCAAGTGCTGTTGAATGTCTGCGTAGTGGCTGTTCTGGCAGCAATCTGCCCTATAATAGTCTCTCACCTGATGAATGCCGGCATTTTGCGGTTATTCGTAGTTTCCGGCGTATGTGCCATCGCAACTTTGATCGTCATTTACTATGTCGGACTGTCGGTGCAGGAGCGGATTTTCGTGCAGAAAAAAATAGTAGCCAGAATCAAACAGAAATGTTCTGCATAAAAGTATGATCAATATTGCAGATATACACGATTGTTTCGGATGCGGGGTTTGCGCCAAGGCTTGTCCCAAACAAATCATCGCATTGAAGTTAAATAAAAACGGCTTTTACGAACCCCGCATCGAATCGGCGGATCAGTGTATAAAATGCTCGATCTGCGTAGAGGTTTGCGCTTTTGCAGCAGACAGCCAGGTTATAGACCTTAAACCGACAAGTTATGCGGCATGGAGCCTGAACGACGATATCCGCAAAAATTCATCCTCCGGGGGAATCGCTTTTGAAATCGGCCGGCAAATGCTGCAGCAAGGCTTCAAAATATGCGTCGTCCGTTATAATTATGCAAAACAGATTCCGGAACATTATATCGCACGAAACGAGGAAGAGCTGGCTGCATCTGCAGGAAGCAAATATCTGCAGAGCGATACAACCGACGGATTTGCGGGAATAGATATCCATGACAAATACGTGGTGACGGGCACCCCTTGTCAAATCGCATCTTTCCGACGCTACATCCGGCGTTTCAGGGTTGAATCGAATTTCATCCTCGTGGATTTCTTTTGCCATGGAGTTCCGTCGATGCTGTTATGGCAAAAATACCTGCGCACGATCGGCGAAAACGCAAAACTCACGGACATCAAATGGCGAAGCAAACGGCGGGGCTGGCACGACTCATGGGCCATGGACTACACATATTCGGCATCAGACGGAATAGCCAAAGGATTTTCAGCATTATCGGATGGAGATCTTTTTTATAAAATATTCCTAAAAGATATGTGTTTAGGTTCTGCCTGCTACAAACAGTGCAAATATAAACTCGACAACTCAGCCGCGGATTTGCGGGTCGGCGACCTCTGGGGTTCCCGCTATCAGGATAACGAACAAGGTGTCAGCGCGCTGATCCCGTTCACGGAGCGAGGCCAAAATATCGTCGAAATATTGCAAGGCTGCCATATATCGGAGATTTCATTCGAAACGGCAGCGGAGGGACAAATGCGGGAGAACGCCCGACAACCCGGCAATTATGATCACATCATGTCGCTGCTGCGAAACCCGAAAATTTCGCTCAGACAAATAGAGCGCTACGTAACCCGTCGAGAACAATTAACGCGGATAGTAAATCACGCCCGTCATCCGACAGCGACAATGCGCAAACTCATAAAACGCATCGCAAAATGAAAATAGCGACGATTACCTGTCATAACGTTTATAATTACGGAGCCTCTTTGCAGGCGTACGCACTGCAACGGTATCTGTCGCAGGAGGGACACGATGTCGAGATCATCGATTACAAGCCCTATTATCTGAACAGCAGATATAACTGGCGGCATATTCCCGCTGAATCAAGATTATATCCCTATAAAGATTACGTCGGGACACAATGTATCTATTTTCTGCTCAAAAACCGGAAAATATACAAAACGATCGGCCGGAAACGTAAATTCGACGATTTCAGGCAAAAATTCCTGACGCTTACCGACAATACCTATACTTCGGCCGAAGAGCTAAGGGCCACTCCACCGCAGGCAGATTTATATATTGCCGGAAGCGACCAGATTTGGAACACGGCGTGTGAAAACGGAAAGGATGCAGCGTTCTATCTCGATTTCGGATCCGACGATACGCGGCGTATCTCCTATGCAGCCAGTTTTGCAGTATCGGAGATCGCTCCCGCATACAGGGCTTTCGTCACGAAAAAACTGCAGCGATTCGATGCGATATCGGTGCGGGAGCAGACAGGGGTAAGAATAATCAGGGATCTTTCTGTCGGCAGAACGGCAGAACAGGTGGAAGATCCGGTTTTTCTGTTGAACAGACAAAGCTGGGAGGAAATTTCCGCGGACATAACACCCCAAGAAAGGTATGTTCTCGTATATGATTTCTCGAATGATCCCACTATTAGGGAACATGCACGGCAAATAGCCCGGCAGCTCGGCGCCAGATTGTATTCCCTGAACGATTTCGCACCGCTTGCCTATGCGGAACGGAATATTTCGGACGCCGGGCCGCTGGAATTCCTCGCATGGATTAAAAATGCGGAATTCGTCATTTCGAATTCGTTTCATGCGACGGCATTCTCCGTCCTTTTCCATAAACCGTTCCTGACCTATCCGCTCCGGGGCAGAACGAACCATTCGCGGATGCGGGATTTCCTGAACGGATTGGGAATGACCGACAGATTCGATCCTCAACAGATACAGGACACGACACCCCTGTCAACTCCGGATTGGAAGCGCATAGACGATCTTCTGTCCGGGAAAATCGACACGAGTAAAAGCTTCCTGTCACATAATACCAATTCATAATATGAAAGTACTTTGGTTTGCCGTAAATCCATCTCTTTACGATGCCCACCGGAACGGCGAACATAACGGCGGCGGTTGGATCGCATCCTTGGAAAAAATAATCCGAACATCAGATAACATCCGCCTGGGGGTAGCATTCGAACATCCGGATCCGATATTCAAGAAAGAAATCGACGGGGTGTGTTATTATCCGATCCGGGTAAAACCGGGATTGCGGCGACGCATATACGCATCGGAAAAAGACAAGATAATTATTGCGGACTGCCTGAAAGTCATAGAGGATTTCAAACCGGACATCATCCATGTTTTCGGTTCGGAATGGGGATTCGGATTGGTTGAGAAATACGTAGACATACCAGTCGTCATCCACATGCAGGGCAGCCTTCCTCCCTATGTAAATGCCTCGTATCCTCCAGGCTATAATTTCTTCACCCAGTGGAAAACATCGCACTACAACCCTATCGTACTGTTAAAAAGACGATTTGTATGGAGTAGAAATGACAACTATAAAGTAGCACGTGAAATAGATATCCTGAAACACTGCCGTTATGTCATGGGGCGAACGAACTGGGATTACAATATCACACGCCTGTATGCCCCAGACTCACAATATTATCATTGTAATGAAGCACTACGCCCAGTCTTCTTCAATCCCCCGAAAACATGGACATTTCGACAAAGGAAGCGCATACAATTGCTCAGCGTCGGGTCATGCAGTATGGTCAAAGGCATGGATCTCCTTTTGAAGACAGCCAAATTATTAAAAGATCATACGGATTTTGATTTCGAATGGCTTATTGCCGGCCCCACCGGGTCTTTCTCTTTCTTCGAGAAAAATGAACGTACGCCTCATGATGCAGTCAACATAAAATTTCTGGGAACACTTTCGGCCGAAGATTTAGCCGTTCAACTTGCAGAGGCCGACATCTACGTACATACAGCATATATCGACAATTCTCCTAATTCATTATGCGAGGCCCAAATAATCGGAATTCCAGTCATCACGACCTATGTAGGCGGAATTCCGTCTCTCGTCAAAAACTACGAAACCGGCATTCTCATCCCGTCAAATGAACCGCACATGCTGGCAATGGAGATCGTTAAACTGAGCCGGGATACAAAATTAATGGAGCAACTGAGTCACCAAGGACAACTAGCAGCCCGGCAACGGCATAATCCCGAATCTATCAAAAATACGTTAACCGATATCTATCAAAAAATTATTTCTCATCAACAAAGATGTATGTCAAAAATATCCGACCAAAATAATCCAGAGTAATGTATCGTACAATTCGTTTATACGGATCTAAGATCATAAATATCGTCCGATTAAGTTCATTTTTACGGATACGGACACTTTGCGTGTTATTCATCCAACTGATACGGGATTTTTTCTATTTTCATTTCAAAGAATGCTTTTTTTTTGAAAACCAGAAAATAGATTCTATTCGCCGATGGATGGATGAACATTATTGCGATATGGTTCCTGCAACATTTCCATCGCTACAAGAAAAGTCAAATAACGATCCGGTATGGATCTTTTGGTATCAGGGAGAGACTGCAATGCCTGAAATTGTAAAAATATGTTACAATAGTATTGTCTCGAATATACATGACCGGCCAGTCCATTTATTGACCAAAGATAATATTGCCTCACACGTTACACTTCCTAATTATATTTATGATCGATTGAATAGAGGAGAACTTTCATACACCCACTTTTCCAACATATTACGCATTTGTTTATTATTTGATAAAGGCGGTATTTGGATGGACAGTACTTTACTGATTACCGATTCAATATCAATTCCTGCCCCAGACTATTTTCACTCAATAAAAATTGTGACTGGATCCAATACCACCATATCTGCATACAGGTGGGCTACATTTTTCCTTGCATCAACTCATGGTAATCCGGCATTTGGCACTATCCAAAGTATCTTTCTTAAATACCTCCAAGAATACAATAAGATGATCGATTATCTTCTGATAGATTACATCTTCGACCTAATTTATCGGAAAAACGATTCATTCCGCAGAAGCGTAGACACGATGCCCTATACATCCCCATATTTACACCAATTGCTTTCCGAGATGAACCAACCATATGATGCAGAAAAATTCGATCGCATCAAACAAGAAACGACGGTTTTCAAACTAAACCATCGGTTATCATATTATGAAACGGCAGATGGTAAGGAAACATTATACGGGTATTTGAAAAATAAATTTTTAAATACAAAATAAAAAATGCTTTATAAATATATACGAACATTCGGCAATTTACTTCATTGTATATGGCCATATTCGCTTTCACAACGGTTTAGCCGATATTACGCATGGTTTTATACAGCATGGATTGCACATAACGTCCGAAAAATAGGGCTTCATACAGAGGTAGAACCGGGATTATATTTAGTCAATGGGAAAAAATACATTGAGATTGGGGACTATTGTCTTATCGGCCGCAATTCCCATATCACGGCTCATGAAATGCCGCAATACAATACTCCGGTGAAAATATCGATTGGTGACGGCTGCATGTTCGGTCCGGATATGCATATCACCGCAGTCAATTCTATCCGGATCGGTAAAAACGTCCGCACGGGGAAAAGCGTGCTCATTTCGGACAATTCGCACGGAGATCCCAAAGATATGGCGCTCCGGAACATCGCACCGAATGCCCGGCCTATTTATTCCAAAGGTGCGATCGTCATCGGAGACAATGTGTGGATCGGGGAGAAAGCCGCGATTTTGGCCGGAGTCACGATCGGCGAGGGGGCCATCATCGGTGCGAATGCGGTGGTTACAAAAAATATTCCCCCGTATTCGATCGCGGCAGGGATTCCGGCCCGAATTATAAAATAATGACTGCATGAATCCATTCTTGATTATAGCGGCACTGCTAATTCTGTACTCATTAAAAAACTACAAACAAGGTTTTTTTCTCTTTCTGGCGTTCCGGCTGTTCCTAAACAACAACATAAACCTGATAAACCTTCCGGGCGTTCCGTTATTGACCCTGGAAGTATTCATGTCGATCTTCTTCGCACTGCTATATGTAATCAAAAGAAAAAGATACAGCCGGGTAATAACGACATCTCCCCTGCCGTTCAACAAGGTATTTATCTGGGTACTATTGTCCTATGTAGTATCGAGCTTTATTTCGATCGCCGGAATCCAGAATACCTTCACGTCACTGCTATCCGTTGTTTTTTGCGATTTCATCAGTGCCTATTTATGCTGGATGTTAATATCAAGCAAAGAAGATATACTGAAAGTTGTCAATATATTATTAGGAGCCTCGCTGATAATTTGCACATATGCATTTATCGAAAAATTCCTGGGTTACAATCCCGTAATGGATTATGAAATAGACCTCGCAGGTCCCAGAGCAACAGACTGGCAATATCTGGAAGATGAGCGAGGAACCCGTGTCCAATCGTTTTTCCTTCATCCGATCGGCGGCAGCATCAATTTCGGATTGATATTCTGCCTCTGCCTGTACGGGTACGTGTATTATAAAGCATATTTCAGTAAATTACAGCAAAAAACCATGCTGCTTGTCGGCATTATGGCATTCATCGCATCCCTGCTATCCAACAGCCGAACACCGCTGGTATTTCTGGCAGTAGGAATACTCCCGCTGATCAATCTAAAAAACAAACAATCCGTTCGCATCTTAGCTTTTGCGGTAATCAGTATAATCGTCCTGATGCCTTATCTGGATTTTGTTGAAAATCTGATCGTATCGGTATTAAATCCGGAAAAAACCGAAATACGAGGCAGCAGTTTAGAAATGCGCCAGGATCAGTTCGAAGCCGCCTATATTCTTATGTCGAAAAGCCCCATATGGGGATTAGGACAGAAAGCGACACTGTACTTTCCGGATCGCATATTGGTAGGCCGGCTTCTGGGACTGGAAAGTATCTGGATATGGATTATGGTCGAACGGGGAATATTGGGAATTATCACATACTGTATCTTTATTTTTACTTTATGCCGATTGGGCTGGCACTCGCGGGGAAAATGCCTGTTCTTTCTCCCGCTGGCTTTCATAGCGGCGTCGACCGTATCTTCAACACCGGGAATGCACCTTTATCTTTTCTATCTGGTCTACATTCTGATTTATAAAATAGATCGCAACCGATCACGAATAAACAAGCGAAACAATGGAAGTTTCAGTCATCATCGTTAGCATGAACAATTATGAGGTGCTAAGCAGATGTCTGGACAGTATCCGCACACACACCTCGACCTCTTATGAGGTATTTGTCGTCGCATATCTCTTCTCACCGGAAAACCTTCAGCATTTGAGACAAAATTACCCGTGGGCGCAGATTATTGAAAGTAATGAAATCCGTGGATTCTCGGCCAACAACAATCTGGCATTGCGAAAAGCAACCGGAAAATATTGTTTTGTTCTGAATGACGACACAAAAATAGAATCGGACGTAATCACGAGTTTGGCGGCGACGTTCGACCAATTACCATCGGAGGCTGCTGTCGTCAGTCCAAAATTGCTATTTGCCGACCACTCGCTTCAATACTGCGGCCGACCTGAAATAAATTGGAAAACATATGTTTTGGCCCAATTAGGATTGTGGCGCGAAAAAACGGTCGAAAGTCCCTATACGAACCGAATCGGAATATTCCGGACATACAATCTCGTCGGGGCGGCATTTATGATCAAAACAGACATATTCCGGCAAATGGGATTTTTCGACGAATACTACTTTTTCTGTCCGGAAGATATCGCATTGTCCACCGCACTGAACAGACGTGGTTATTTTTGCTACGTGAACGCATCGGTCGAATTAATTCATTATGAAGGTGCCAGCAGCGGAGAACGCATATCGCGGATCAAGGCGGCGACAATGCCCGCCGGGGAGAAAGGCACGATCCGGTTCCTTGCTGGTTCATCGGTCATGGCATACATATCCTTGACCTGCTTCTCCTGCACGATGGCTCTTCTGAGAAGCCTGAAATACAGAATGCAAAGCAAAACTCCAGGTGATAATGCAAGCATAATGTCAACGGCGAATCGCAACGTCGTCTCAGCTCTTCTGACAAAAAAAACGCCCAAAGAAATTTTCGTCAAATATTATGGACGAATAAAACGCTGACCTATGCGTATTTTGATTTTAAATCAGATCCTGTATACCGCGGACAACAATACGATCCCGGTTGTCTCATCAATCAAAGACACCATGATTTACAATATGTGTCTAGGATTCGTCGACGCGGGACATACAGTCACGCTTGCCGCAGCAGAAGACTACAAACCCAAAGCGATTGAAGCCTACGACTTCGAGGTGCGCTTTTTCGCAACCTACCTTCCGCGTCTATTGGCACCCAGCATTATACCGTTTTCACCGGCATTATACCGTTTTATAAAGAAAGAACGGGATAGGTTCGATCTGGTCATCTCCAGCGAAGTATTCTCTTTCCAATCGTTGTTCGCATCCATTCTATGTCCCCGCAAAACGCTGATCTGGCAGGAACAGACCGCTCATCAGAAAAAATTCCGCGAACTACCCTCGAAAATTTGGTACAGAACGATCGTTCCGCTTTTCCTGACAAAAGTCAGCCGGATCGTCCCTAGGTCGAAGCGAGCATACGATTTCATCAGTTCCTATGCACCCAATGTTTCAGACATAATTGTGGATCATGGAATAAACGTCGGTAAATTCACATTCAGCAAAAAAAAAGAGCGTACGATCATCAGTTCGTCGCAACTGATTTACAGAAAAAATATAGAGGGGATCATCCGCGTATTCGATTCATTCACACGAATGAAAGGTTACGAGGACATCCGGTTGCTGATTGCCGGAAGAGGCGACCGGCGTCCTGTGCTAGAGAATTTAGTCGCGGAATTGGGTTTGCAGGAGAAGATCCAATTCCTGGGATTTCTTTCGCAGGCGGAACTAAACCGGCATATTAAAAAATCCTATTGTTTCCTGGTAAATACCCGGCAGGATCTGAATATGGTCTCCATTCCGGAAGCTATCGTATCGGGGACACCCATACTCACCAACACGCAACCGGCCTCAGTCGAGTACATCCGAGCCAACGGATTGGGTATTGTAAAGGATAATTGGGACGAATACGACCTAAAAAAAATCGTCGACGAAAATCCGGACTACGTGCAGAATTGCATTGCATACCGGGATAAGCTGACCAATACCCACGCAGCCCGGACTTTTCTGAATATATACAGGAATTTATGAAAACAATTCTGCTGGTTACATACGATATATCGCCATATCGGGGCTCGGAGGCGTCGGTCGGTTGGAATTATGTGTCGAATATGCAACACACGAACAGGCTGATCGTACTCTATGGAAAAGGACAAACCGAAATCGAATCATATCTCCGAACCAATACGATGCCGCACGTACGATTTCAGAATATCGCCTATACGGAAATAGACGGACACGGGCTTATAAACGATATAAAATACAACCTGAATTACAGAAAATGGCATAAACGGGTGACAGACGCTGCGACAAAGATTCTGGCGGAAGAACCGGTTGACGTCATCCACTATTTAAATCCGATCGGATTTAAAGAACCAGGATTCCTGTGGCAACTTCCGCGGCCCTATGTATGGGGGCCTATCCAAGGAGTGGAAAACCGGCCGACCGCATTATTCAGGGCCTTGTCTGCAAAAGGAAAGATAAACGCAATAATACGCAGGATAGTCCATAACGCGATGTTCGTTCTTTCGCCGCGCGTAAGACTGGCAATAAAGCGGTCAGATTATATTTTCGCAGCGACCCCGAACACAAAAAAGAATTTATGGAAATATTATCATAAGGAAAGTCTGTATATGCCGGAAAACGGCATTATGTCGATGATTGCCCGGTCTCCGATTATAAAAACAGATCGGGATCCGTTGAGATTAATATGGGTCGGCGACATCGGAGAGCGCAAGGCATTGATCATATTACTGGATGCACTGAAGAAAGTTTCCCAGACAGACTGGGAGTTGCATATCGTAGGCGATGGTCTTCTGCGCCGCAAAATAGCCGAAACTGCTCGAAATTACGATATCGACACCCGAATCAAATGGCATGGGAAAATCCCCAGAGACCAGGTGCAGGAACTTTTCGCCCAAGCGCATCTGCATATTATCACGTCATTAGGAGAAGCTACCACAACGGTATTGTGGGAAGCAATGGCCAACGGCATTCCCACATTATCGTTGGATCATTGCGGAATGAGTGGGGTTATCTGCGAGGAATGCGGAATAAAAATTCCGATACACTCTTATGAACAGGTTACTTCGGCTATAGCGACTCAAATCGAATCCTGCATAATGAATCCCAGCCGCATCGAGACGCTATCCAACGGCGTCCTGAAATGTGCCGGGAAATTCATGTGGAGCAATCGTGTCGAATCCTTCAATCAAATATACGAGCAAATCTGTCAAAAAGCATGATATCCATTTCATCCCGGAATTACGCCATTGATATTCTCAAGGCCATTGCCATCATTTTTATTACGAATTCACATTTCAGACCGCTATATCAGGATATTTCGCCATCCCTGGCAACTTTGGGCGTCCATGGAAACGCATTATTTTCTTTGTATCCGGCTATCTGCTTATCGACAGCATCCGCAAAAGCGCCAACGGATGGAACTGGTATAAACATAAAATAAGACGTATTCTGCCTGCTGTATTTATCTGGTGCATATGTGCATCAATCTTTTTCGGAAAGCCCATAACATGGAAGGCATTGGTTTTCGCAGATAATTATTGGTTTATCCAATGCATCCTGATATACTACGCAATTCTTTACCCGGCTATTAAACGAAACATCGGCCTTAATCAGCTATTCGCATTTTCCCTTATTATTTCCGTAATCTATTTCTTCGTACAAGTTCCAGGAGGGGGGGGGAGTGTCTTCCACACTCATTTTCATTATGTATATAACTTTGCCATCCTTATTTTCGGCGCAATCGTAAAAGACAAAACGGTCACCGGTAAATGTCACAATATAAAAACGGATCTGGCATTGGCAGCAGCATCGTTTATACTTTATTTCATAATACTATTTTTCGGGAAGGGATATGATGGAAAATATTATTACATACAGATTGCGGGACTGCTTCCCCTGATTGGATTTCTCTATTATTTCTTCAGAGCAGTGACACACATCCGTTTTAGGGAAACAAATTCATGGAGAATCGTACGCAATTCCATACTATACCTTTCATCCCTGACACTGGAAATATATATCGTACAGTTCGATCTGATAACCGATAAATTGAACGCCCTATTTCCATTAAACGCAATCGTAATTTTCACGGCAATTTGTGTCATAGCTTACCTATTGAGAGTATTGACGAATTTGTGTCTGCAGACATTATCCGACACTCCGTATAATGTTAAACAGCTTTTCCTCCTGTTTTAATTTCGTCGACACATTCACGAAAACAGATGAATCGTCGATAATACAACGATAAAAACAATGAAAGTCATTGTATCTAACAAATTCTATTATCCGCGCGGCGGCGATTGTGTCTGCACGATCAATCTAGAAGAGCTTTTGAAACAAAAAGGCCATGAAGTAGCCGTTTTTTCCATGCAGCATCCGGAAAATCTGGAAACTCCCTGGAGCAAATACTTTCCGAGCGAGGTTAAATTCGCCCCCGGGTTGGGAATAATCGAGGCGCTGCGCCGCCCATTCGGCACCCGTGAAGTCAGGACAAAGTTCACCCGACTGCTCGATGAGTTCCAACCGGATATACTCCACCTGAACAATATCCACACCCAACTTTCTCCCGTTATCGCCGAAATAGCCCATCGACGAGGCGTGAAAGTCGTATGGACTCTGCACGACTACAAACTGCTATGCCCTCGTTACGACTGCCTGCGCAACGGGTTGCAGGTTTGCGAAGAGTGCTTTAGCGACAAACGCAAGGTGCGGAAGCACAAATGCATGAAAAATTCCGCATTGGCAAGTTTCCTGGCATACAAGGAAGCTATGAAATGGACTCGTATGCGCCTGGAAGCAGTTACCGACGCCTTTATTTGTCCCAGCCGGTTTATGGCGGACAAAATGGTTCAGGGCAACTTCGACAAACAGAAGATCAATACGCTCTGCAATTTTATCGACATTGCCAAAACCCGGAAAGACGATTACGACAAAGAGAACTATTACTGTTACATAGGCCGTCTTAGTCCTGAAAAAGGGATCGGAACACTGATCGAAGCGGCAAAGCGACTGCCCTACCCACTGAAGATAATCGGTGGCGGTTCGCTCGAAGAGACGCTGCGCGCCGCAGCTGCAGGAAGCGATATAGAACTTCTGGGTTATAAACACTGGCCGGAAATCAAGGAAATAGTCGGTAAGGCCCGATTCTGCGTCGTGCCTTCGGAATGGTATGAAAACAATCCGCTGTCCGTCATCGAGTCACAATGTCTGGGCACTCCGGTGCTCGGCAGCCGGATCGGCGGCATTCCCGAACTGATCGATGAAGGCAAGACCGGAATGCTGTTCGAATCCGGAAATGCAAAAGAACTGAAGGCCCGAATCGGACAAATGTTCGCCACCCCGTTCGAATACCGGCAGATCGCACTCGGCGCCCAGAAAAGATATTCGGCAGAAAGGTACTATGCAAAACTCCTGAAAATATACACTTCTTTATAATACGGCAGAAACGCTCTGTTTTTCTCCAAAACGGCATAGACAAGTATGAATCGTTTGATCTCAATCGACATTGCCAAAGCAATATGCATTATCCTGGTTGTCATCGGTCATTACAATCCGGATAACGCCCCCGAATGGTATCATACAATCAATCTGTTCATCTACACGTTTCATATGCCTTTGTTCATGTTTGCCAGTGGATATGTGTACGCAGCGACAATCGGGAATCTGAGGGGGGGGGAGTTTCTTTATAAAAAATTCAAACGGTTGATGATACCCTATTTCAGCACCAGTATCATCATAATCAGCATAAAACTTTTGACACAACAAAGGATGCTGGTGGAGAATCCGGTGACGTATTTGTCCTATTTCAAGATGTTTTACCTGCCGGAAGCCGGTTTTTTCCTTTGGTTTATCTGGGCGCTTTGGCTGATTTTTTTGCTCGTCGCCGCGGTAAGATCAAAAGCAGGACAAGTCGTATTGTTCGCAATAAGTTTGTGCGTTACATTTCTGCCCATCGAATGGCCCGAAATATTCTGCATAAATTTCGCCATACGAATGCTGAAATATTTTATGCTGGGCATAATCCTCAATGAATATCCGCGCTGGACTGAGATCGGGAAAAAAGTGCCGGGAATTATTCCCGTCTGCGCATTGCCTGCATTGTTCATCTTTAATAGAGTTACCCAAAATACTATATTAACCACCATTCTGGATTATATACTGCCGTTCATCGGAATTTATGCAATATGCGTCCTGTCGAGAGGAATAAAACATTGGAATTACGCGACACAAAAATTACTGGTAATATCGGCATCGTCCTACATAATATATTTGTTCCACACGACATTCGAAGGACTGGTAAAATCGCTCATCCATAAAGTCCCCACATTGGCAAACGGGAACAATTCACTGTATTTCACCATCGGGGCGGCACTTATTGTGGGAGCAGGAGTTATTCTCCCTATCGTCCTTCACCGCCGCATCCTTTCCCAAAACAGAGTTCTCCGCTTTTTATTCGGGTTGAAGCCGGTAAAACAACCGGCGAAAAGCCTGCGGTGATCCAATACATACAATACTTTTTAAAACGATATTTTATAATGAAAACAGTAGTACAAGGTAGTCTTATTACGACATTTCGCTGTAATGCCAAGTGCAACATGTGTAATATCTGGCAGCACCAAACCAAACCGGAAGAGGAAATAGATTACCACTATTATGAAAAGCTCCCGGCCGGGCTCCGGATCAACATTACAGGCGGAGAGTCGACGATCCGTAAAGACATCGACGACATATTCCGGATATTATATCCCAAGGCTTCCCTGCTGGAGCTGAGCACGAACGGATACAATACGGAAACGATCGTCGCGCTGGCAAATAAATACCCCAACATCCTGATCCGCGTCAGCCTTGAGGGACTTCCTAAACTGAACGACTCCAAACGGGGTACCGTCAACGGCTTCGACCACGCGTTGCGAACAATGCTCGAACTGAAAAAGACCAAATGCAAGAATATCGGATTCTCGGTGGTCATTTCCCCGGACAACTACAAAGACCTGATCTATCTGTACGACCTTTGCGTTGCGCTGGATGTCGAACTGGGCAACTCTGTCGTCCATAATTCGTGGTACTTCCATAAAGAGGACAATAATTTGACAAGCGACAAGGCCCTGCACGAGCACGAAAAATTCGTCAAAGCGCTTTTGACATCCAAGCGCCGGGGATTCAAGAACAAACTGAAAGATTACGGCCGTGCTTATTTCAATCGCAGCATCCATCGCCGGCTGCGCGGCGACGAACCCGGTTACAGACCCCCTTGCGGCGCATTGAACGACTTTTTCTTCATCGACCCCTGGGGAAATGTCTCGCCCTGCAACGGTTCTTCGGAAGAGTGGATCATCGGCAATATCAAGGATGATTCGTTCGAGAACATCATGAAGTCGGAGAAAGCCAAAGAGGTCGCGGAAAAGGTAAAAGCCTGCGACCGGAACTGCGCTTTCATCGTAACCGAGCGACATGACATGATCCGCAAGCCCTGGAAGCCGATCATGTGGATATTGAAAAACAAGATACGCATAGCAAAGGGGAAGGATATTTGCTGGTAAGGTCGTATTTATGAAAATCTGCGTACTGGGAACCAGGGGGTTCCCTCTGATCCAGGGCGGGGTCGAAAAACACTGCGAATCCCTGTATACGGAATTTCCTGCAGAATATCGCTTTGTTATTTTCAGGCGGAAACCGTATGTCCGCGTCACTCCGTCCTATCCCAACATAACTTTCATAGACCTGCCGTCCACGAAAATAAAAGGTTTCGAGGCCGTATACCATTCATTCCTGTCCACCTGCCGTGCGGTTCTCAGCCGACCGGACATCGTACATATCCACAACATAGGCCCCGCTCTGTTCTCTCCGCTATTGAAGCTGTGCGGCATAAAAGTCGTGCTTACGTACCATAGTCCCAATTACGAACACAAAAAATGGGGATGGGGTGTCCGAACGCTGTTGAAATGGAGCGAAAAGATAGCATTGCGAATGTCCGACGCAGTCATCTTCGTCAATAAATTTCAACTGGAAAAATACGATGAGCGAACCAGGAGCAAATCGTATTATATCCCGAACGGGATTCCGCGCATCACTCCTGCGACACAGCAGAATTATATCCGGGAATTAGGCCTGACTCCGGGAAAATATGTACTGGGTGTTGGACGCATTACTCCGGAAAAAGGCTTCGATTGTCTGGAAAAAGCTTTTGCCGGAGTGGATACCGATTACAAACTGGTCATTGCAGGGGGCGTGGAGACGGAATCCGCCTATCTGGACGAATTGAAATCAATATTGCCACCGGAAAAGATCGTCTTCACGGGCTATGTGTACGGCGAGAAACTGAACCAGTTGTACACACACGCCGGATTGTACGTATTATCGTCCTACAACGAAGGATTTCCCCTGGTATTGCTGGAAGCGATGAGTTACGGCCTCGATGTGCTAGTCAGCGACATTCCGGCCAGCCATTTGGTAGATTTGCCTGCAGACGACTATTTCAGCAAAGGAGACTATGAGGAACTGGCCCGGAAAATAGAGCGGAAACTCAAATACCCCCGGCAACAAAAATATGAGTTGGAAGCATACGATTGGACGGCCATCGTTAAAAGGCTTGCCGCCGTATATGATAAATTAAACGGGCGGAAACAAGTTCCCTGAACCCGAAACTCATTCCGGCACTACCCTCCCCGGCTGATTTCCGCCACGATCGCCCCGACGAAAGCTATGAGCTCCGCCGGGGCGATTTTCAGTTGGAGGCCGCGGACGCCGGCGCTGATGTAGATGGCCGGAAGCGACGCGGCCGAGGAGTGGATATAGGTCGGAAACTGTTTTTTCATGCCGATCGGCGAGCAGCCGCCACGGATGTAACCCGTCACGGGCAGCAGCTCCTTCATCGGAATCAGGTCGGCCTTCTTGTTGCCCGATACGCGTGCGGCGGCCTTGAGGTCGACCTCGTGGTCGGCGGGCACCACGCATACGAAATGCCCCGTGCGGTCGCCCCGCAGCACGAGGGTCTTGAATACGCTTCCTATATCTTCGCCCAGCTCTTCGGCCACGTGCGTCGCTGCGAGGTGTTCTTCATCAACCCGGTAAGGGACGAGTTCATAGGTTATCTTAGCGCGGTCGAGCAAGCGGGCCGCATTGGTCTTTTCGACTTTTCCGTGTGCCATTTCTGCTTTTGGTGTTCGATTTTTCGACTTAAATTATGCAAAAGTAATTTATTTTGACCAAACAGGTTCTTTTTAATTATTTTTGCAAAATGCTCCGTGGCAAAATTACATACAGGCTGCTCGCCTCGCTGATCGCAGCTTTGTCCGTGTGCACGACCCTGTCGGCACAGAGCACCCGTGTCCGCGGCCGTGTGACGGATGCCGCCAGCGGTGCCCCGATGCAGTTCGTGAGCGTCGTGTTCCCCGGCACCACGACCGGCATCACGACCGATGAGGAGGGTATCTATACGCTCGAGACCCGCGATACGGTGGGACGCGTACAGGCCTCGATGGTCGGCTACGCCACACAGACCAAGCCGCTCACGCGGGGCGGCTTCAACCAGGTAGACTTCGCCCTGGAAGCGGTCGAATTCGGCATCGGCAGCGTCGTCATCACCCCGGGCGAGAACCCCGCACACCCGATCCTGAAAGGGGTCGTGCGCCGCAAGCCGCAGAACAACCCCGACGAGTACGAACGCTACCACTGCGCCACGTACACCAAGATGGAGCTCGACCTGACGAACGTCAAGCCGCGCTTCCGCAACAAGCGGCTGCAACGCAACTTCGGCTTCATCTTCGAATACATCGACACGTCGGCGCTCACCGGGCAGGCCTACCTGCCGGCCATGATCTCCGAGACCACGGCCGACTTTTACCACAGCAAGCGCAACCCCTCGCTGTCGCGCGAGATCATCCGCGCCAACCGCGTATCGGGAGTGGAGGACAGCTTCGCCATCGCCCAGTTCACGGGGCAGATGCACGGCAACGTCAACTTCTACGCCAACTTCATCGACATTTTCAACGTCCGTTTTGCCAGCCCGCTCTCCGACGGGGGACTCTTCTATTACGACTATTTCCTGGTGGACAGCATGCAGGTCGACGGCCGCAAGACCTACAAAATCCGGTTCCACCCCAAACGGCTCACCTCCCCGGTGCTCGACGGCGAGGTGAACATCGACTCGGCGTCGTATGCCCTGCAATCGGCCTCGGCGCGCATGCCCAAGGGCGTCAACGTAAACTGGATCAAACACCTGCGGCTCGAAAACGAGAACCGCATCGTGCGCGACAGCACGTGGTTCCGAAGCCGCGACCGCGTATCGGCCGAATTCTCGGTCACCACGGCCGACTCCTCGAAACTGACCTCGTTCATCGGGACGCGCGAGGTGGTCTACACCGACGTGCGGATCGGCGAACCGATCCCCGCCGAGGTCATACGCATGGACAACAACGTCGTGATCGGCGACCAGGGGCAGGAGAGCAGCAAGGACGAAGCCTTCTGGGAGAGCGTCCGCCCCTACCGGCTGAGCGACAAGGAGAAAGGCATCTATTCGATGGTCGACTCGGTGCAGAACGTCCCGCTGTACCGCAATATCTACACCCTGATCAACACGGTCATCGTCGGTTACTGGAACACCAAGTACATCGGCATCGGCCCCTACTATAAGCTGGCGAGCTTCAACAAGCTCGAAGGGTTCCGCATGCAGCCGGGATTCCGCACCACTACGGCCGTCAGCCGCCGCATACGCCTCTCGGGGTATGCGGCATACGGCACGCGCGACGGGATGTTCAAGGGCGGCGGCAGCGTCGAGCTGGCTTTCAACCGCCGGCTGACGCGCAAGCTGACCGTCTCGGGCCGCCACGACGTGATGCAGCTGGGCGCGGGGCAGAACGCCCTCACGGAGAGCAACATCCTCAGCTCGCTCCTCTCGCGCGGCGACTCGCGGCTCTCGATGGTCAACCGCGGCGAGGCCGCCTACGAGCACGAATGGCGGCACGGGATCAGCAACTTCCTCGGCGCCCGCATCCAGAAGATCTACGGCAACCGGTACGTCCCGCTGGTGCGCCCCGACGGCACGGTCATGAACTCGGTATCGGACGCCGCCGTACACGTCGGGATGCGCATCTCGAAGAACGAAAGCATCTACCGCATGCCGTTCGACAAGCAGTACATGGGGACGAAATACCCCGTCCTGACCCTTGGGTTCACGGCCGGGATACCCCGGGTGCTGAGCGGCAGCTATGAATATTACCGCCTCGAGGGCGGCATCCACTACAAGCCCGAGCTGCCGCCGCTGGGCTACTCGGACATCACCGTGCAGGGCGGCAAGATCTTCGGCAAGGTACCCTACCCGCTGCTGAAGCTCCACGAGGGGAACGGCACCTATTTCTACGACCCGATGGCGTTCTCGTGCATGAACTTCTACGAGTTCGCTTCGGACACCTGGGTGGCGCTGTTTTTCGAACACCACTTCAACGGCATCCTGCTGGGGCGCATCCCGCTCATCAAAAAACTCAAATGGCGCGAGGTGCTGGTATGCAAGGGCGTGTGGGGCACGCTGTCGAAGGAGAACGACGGCAGCCTCGCCGCAACGCAGGCACCGCTGCTCTTCCCGCCCGGCATGACATCGGTGTCCGACCCTTATGTCGAGGTGGGATTCGGCGTCGAAAACATCTTCCGGCTGCTGCGCGTGGACTTCATCTGGCGCGTCACGCACCGCGACCCGAAACCCGGGCAGGAGATCCAGAATTTCGCCGTCAACCTGGGCATAAAACTCAAATTCTGATGCACGGAGGCCGGGAACCCGGGGATTTTGACTACCTTTGGGCTGGAAAAAAGGGGACAACTATGATAAAAGGTGCAATATTCGACATGGACGGGACACTCGTGGACAACACGCCCGTCCACATCCGTGCGTTCGAAATCTTCTGCGAACGATACGGCATCCGCGACTGGAAGGAGAAACTCGGCCAGGCATACGGCATGGGCAACGACGACATCATGAGGCTCATCATGCCCGCGGAGGTGATCCGCGAAAAGGGGCTCGCAGCACTCGCCGAAGAGAAGGAATCCATCTACCGGGAGATCTACGCCCCCGAGATCGTGCCGATGCCCGGGCTCACCGACCTTTTGCAAAGGCTCCGCGACGCAGGCATACGCTGCGCCGTAGGTTCGTCGGGCTACAAGCCCAATGTGGATTTCGTGCTGGAAAAATGCCGCATCGAGCCTTATTTCGACGCCAGGATCAGCGGCGACATGGTCTCGCGCTGCAAACCCGACCCGGAGATTTACCTTACGGCCGCCGCGGCCCTGGGGCTGACTGCGGCGGAATGCGTCGTCTTCGAAGACGCCCCGGCGGGGATCGAAGCAGCACGCAGAGCCGGGGCCGGACATATCGTGGCGCTGGCCACGACGCTCGACCGCGCAGCGCTAGCGCAAACCGATGCGGACAGGGTCATCGACGATTTCCGCGACATCACCGACCTCGACGCTTTGCTGAAATAACCCGGGCACAGAGGCTGGACAGGCCGTCCGCAATTTCTGCGGCTCCTCCGCCCCGGCGACAATTCCAAGGCAGGTGGAAGCAGGTACCGGCAGGTTTAGCGGTCGCCCCACCCCGGCAACGATCGGGCCGCGGCGGATCGGCAGCATCGCCGATCGCAAGGCATACCGACGCTACCTGCCGCAGGCCTTACCCAAACGCACCGTACACCCGATACCCTACCGCCATCCCGATAAAAAAACGTCGCGGATGGCTTTTTTTTGCGGGGCGCGCATATCATACGGAAAAAATTGATACTTTTGCGCGGTTTTAATCCCCTACGGCCTATGTTCAAAGGAATCGCCACCGTCGCCCTGCTCATCATATCGAACGCCTTCATGACGCTCGCCTGGTACGGCCACATCGCATTCAAATCCAAGCTCGAACGCTTCGGCATGCTGGCTATCGTACTGCTCAGCTGGGGCATCGCCCTGTTCGAATACTGCTTCCAGGTTCCGGCCAACCGCATCGGGTCGTCGCAGTTCGGCGGGCCGTTCTCGATCTGGGAGCTAAAAGTCATCCAGGAGGTAGTCTCGCTCTCGGTCTTCACGCTGTTCGCGCTGGTTTTCATGAAGTCGGACTCCCTGCGCTGGAACCACCTCGCAGGTTTCCTCTGCCTGATACTGGCGGTCTACTTCATCTTCCGGAAATAGCCGCGCCCGCAGCCGGGCGTGCGGCAAAACCCGACAGGCGATACCTGCCGACAAAATCCATACGTATCCTCCCGGGCCCGAGTTTCCCGGTTACGCCTGCTCTTCCCGCCGGTCATGGCGGTAAATCTGATAGGAGTTCACAAAGTTCTGCCACACGATATATGCCGTCGGGGCGATCGAGGAGATCGGGTCGAGGAACGACTGCGCCATCCAGACGGCCAGCACCGTGTTTTTCTGCCCGAGCGACTGCCCGCCCGCCGGAGCGTCGCCGTAACGGCGGCCGAGCGAGCGGCCGACCTTGAACTGCACCAGGCAGATTACCAGCGCCGCGAATGCCAGCCACAGCCCGGTCGCGGGCGAAGCATCGTGCAAATCGAGGATAAAGGCCGTCGTACGGCCGATGATCACCACCAGCGATACGAGCCACATGTAAAATGAAATCTGACTGTGATCCCCGATCCATTTCGCCGCTCCGGGCAGTACGAAACGGCAGAACTGCGCAGCCGCGAAGGGCATGATGAGCAGCGGCGCGATACGCGCCAGTATCTGCGTGAAGGAGCATGCCCCCGTCCCGGCCAGCGACAGAACGACGGGCGCCACGAGCGCGATCACCATGTTGCACACGAGGCTGTATGTAGCCATCGTCGGGACATTGGCCCCGAGCATCCCAGCGATCACCACCGCGGCCATCGCCACGGGCGCCAGCACACAGATCATCGCCCCCTGTGCCACGATGGGATTGAGCGGCAGCAGCAGGAAATAGACCGCCACGCTCACCACAACCTGAAACAGCAGCAGCCACAGGTGCAGCATCGAAGGCTTCATCTGCCGGGGCTTGACGCGGCAGAACGTAAAGAAGAGCATCAGGAAAATCAGCGAGGGTGTAATCATCTGCTGCGTCCACCCCTCGAGGGCGGCCACGGGGCGGCAAAGCAACGCCCCGGCCACCATGGCCGTCGGCATGGCGACGGTCTTGACATTGCGGTGCAGGTATTCCAGTACGTGCATTATTTCATGGTTTCAATCGTTAGGACAACATGCTGCCCGGAGGCCGTCCCGATCCCGCACACCGTACCGTCCAGCGGGTCGGGGTCGAGCAGGAATCGGCAGACGTCGCCGTCCCAGGGGTGCCCGTCGAGCGAGAGGATGCGGTCGCCGGGGGCGATGACGTCCGCGAGCGCCTCGTCCCACACCTGCCCGACGACGAGCTGCCCGGCAGAAAGGGCCAGCGTGAAATTACAGGCGGGCTGCGGCGGGGCTTTCGCCTCGCCCCCGCGGGGTATGAACAGGAAGCGCTTGCGGCGGAAATCGAGCACGACCTGCCCCCAGTCTAACAACTTGCAGCCGAGGATCCGGTTGTGGCCGAAGGTGCGTTTGACGGGCATGTCGGCGATAGCCGTCCCCTGAATTTCGAACCGGGGGATCGTACCCCGGAAATAGCTGTTCACCCTGTTGCGGTTCGTCCAGCCGATAGCCGACGCATATCCGTCGGCCCAGCGCAGGCTGTCGATGAACCACAGGGGCGGGGGCGCATCGCCGGAATCGGCATAGGAGAAATGGAAATAACCCGCCGAGCCGGTGTCGAATTTGACGTACATCCGGGCCTGCCTGTCGCCGTTGCGGCATGTCACCGGCAGGAACGGGCATCCGCCGCCCAGTTCCATGCGCGACATGCGTCGGCCGCGGGGCAGCCCCAGCCTGCGGACATCGTCCGTGACGGTGATTGTCGAGTCGGCATTGGGCATGCGGACGGCGCACCAGCGCAGCAGGTCGCACCCCGCAATGCCGTCGACCCGCAGGCAGGCGAAGACCTGCGAAGTGTCGGGCATGACCAGCACCGGATGGTCGCGGAAAAGCGCGTCGCCCATCCGCAGGCTGTCGAGCCGAACCAGGTCGATGGGGACGACATGGCCCTCGAAATCGCGGACTTTTTGGGTTTTCACGGTCTCGGCACCCAGTTCGCAGCGCAGCGATTCGCTGATGCAGGTGCCCGACGCCCCGGTGTCGAAGATAAACCGGCGGGGGCCCGCAGGCGTGCCGAGCACCACGACATATTTGCCGTGCTCGACTGTATAGGGCAGGTCGAACCGCACGGCAGGACGCCGTGCGCAGACCTCCTGCACCGCGACCAGACTGCACAGGACAAACAGCAGGCGCTTCATCGGCACACCGGCCTTACGAAAGCAGTTCCCTGACCTTGGCCGAAATATCCTTGCCGTCGGCACGTCCGGCGAGTTTCTTCGTGACCACGCCCATCACCTTGCCCATCTGCGTCACCGACGTGGCGCCGACCTCGGCGATCACGGCCCTGACCTCGGCCTCCAGCTCTTCGGGCGTAAGCTGCCGGGGCAGGAACTCCTGGAAGACGGCGACCTGCGCCAACTCCTCGGCCGCGAGGTCGGGGCGGTTCTGCTCTGTGAAGATCGCGGCGGAATCGGCACCCTGCTTGGCCAGTTTGGAGATGATTTTCAGTACGTCGGCATCGGGCAGTTCGGCGATTTCCGGGCCCGCGGTCTTGGCCTCGATGATATACTTCTTGGCATTGCGCAATGCGCCCAGGCGCACGGTATCCTTGGCCTTCATGGCCTCCATGATACCTTTCGAAATCTGTTGTTCGAGTGACATAATTTATCTATTTTACAAAAAACAATCGTTTGTCCGTCCTCTTTCGGGGCGCTCCGCCGGGCGGCACACGGCGCTTGGGGCGCCACAGCCGGAGCGTAACCGCCGCAAAACCGGCGCCGGAGGCCGGCCGCACGGCCGGCTAATCGTCCCCTCCGCTCTTCCCGCCAAGCAGGAACCCCAGTATGTCGGCCATCAGCCGGTCGCGCTGCACATCGCTCTCGAGGGCTTCGAACGGAAAGCCCATGACGAACGTGCGGCTGTCCGCGCAGGCCACCCCCGCGCAGCGGTTGTTGTCCACGTAGCGCATCACGGGGAAAGCCCCGCCACCCGCGGGTCTCAGGGCATCGACCCGTTCGACCCGGTAGCGGTCGGGGCGGAAATCGTCGACATAGCGGTACTCGTCGCGCGAAAAACCCGCATGCGAAGTCACGACCCGCACCCGGTTGCGGTCGGCGGCCTGGTCGCCGTCGTAGGTGTAGTGCAACACCTCCTCGGCAAAAGCGCGGTCTGCGGGGGTGGCCTCCCCGCCCGTCCAAAGGTCGGTCGCCACGTAGCTGCCCGACACGAAAAGGGCTCCGTCACCGGCCATATAGCGCCTCAGGACATCCTGCAATTCAGGCGAAAACGTTTTGAACGCATACCCCGCCACACCGCGCCCGATGGTCACGGAGCGCTGTTTGCCCAGAATCAGGTCGACTGCGGAATACTCCTCCAATGACACGCCGCGATCCCCCACGGCCCGCACCGAGGCCGAGCAGAACGAATAGCCCGCCCGGGCTATGGAACGGCCGTGCACATAGGGATAGTCGAACGTATTGCCGCCGATTACCTCCGTCTCGTAGTCACAGTTGCAGGCGCCGAGGGCGATGCTGTCGACCTCGCACCCGGCCATCGCCAGGTCGAACACCTGCTGCCCGCCGATGAACGAAATGTCCTGTTTGTCGGGCACCCCGCCGTCAAGCTCGGTATAGAACCCGGCCAGCGAATCGCGGCGCATGCTCAGCGGGGCGCTGATGCGGTCGAATCCGTTTACGACCAACACGTTCCCTTTCCCGCCGGGGATACGGCAGGCGGCGACGACCTCGCTGGGAAAACTCTCCCCGCCTTCGTTCACGGCGGTCACCTTATAGCTGTAAATGCGCCCCGGTTCCTGCTCGGAGAGCAAATAGGGCTTGTCGGTATAGCGGCCGTTGTCGAAGCCGCCGTCGTCGATGCGCGTATAGACCACATAACCGGTCGGGGCGGCAGTCGTTTCGAGCGAATCCATCACGGGCGACCACGAAACGGCCACCTTGCCGTCAGCGGCGAACTCCGCGGCGAGGGACTCCACAGGCAGCGGCTGCACTACATAAGGTAATTCGTACTGCGAACTGATATACTGCAAGATACCCTTGTAGATAGCACGGCTCACGAGGAACTTGAAGCGCGGGTCGCTGCCATAGCGCATGTCGGCGAAATTCTGGTGCGAGAGCAGTTCGAGAAGCATGGTCGGGGCACCCGGCACGCGCGCTTCGTAATAGGCGCGGTTCCAGAGCCCGCGGCGGTTCCATTCGGGTTCGCAGGTACGGCGGATGTCGGAGACGATCTGCGTCATGACGATGTCCGTCAGGTCGCGCGAGCGGTAGCGGTCGGCACCGCCCTCGAAACGCCCCTTGTTCTCGCGGGTATAGAAGATGCCCAGCGTGCCGATGGTCTCGTCGTTGAGCCGCACGCCCGCATCGGAATGGAAGGCCAGCGCCATGTCGACCGGAATCCGCAGCCCCGTGCTGTCGGGCATCCGCTCCGAACCGCCCATCAGGGCATTGACCCAGTGGGCGCGCGACATGTAATCGTCCTTATAATCGTCGGCGTTCTCCTTCGGGGTGTATACCTTCGGGTCGAACCCCGCCCACTGGAGCCAGTAGCGGGCGCCCTCGCAGAAACGGGGATAGCCGCTCGTCTCCTCGGCATATTCGACGCCGGGACGGCGCAGCGAATCGCTGACCGAGCGGGCGACATTACCGTAGCCGCCGCCGACCTTCACGGCGTCGGCCGTGACGATACGTCCCGCCTGCCGCGAGCGGTTGGTGAGCGTCACGACCGGCTGCTCACCCGGCCCGAAGAGGAAATGCCCGAGGTAAATCCATGTCCCGCCGCCCATCGTCTGGTTCACGGCGAACGTACTCTCGCCGCCGAGGTGATGCACCGTATACTGCGCGTCGTCGGTGCTTCCGGGCACCGTTTCATAGCTTACATAGACGGCGTATTCACCCCGCTCGGGGATGGAGGCACGCCACGCGGCGCGGCTCTCGGCACCCCCGGCAACCGTCCGCACACGGCGGGTCGTACCATCCCGGAACGGGTTTTCGCCGGTGCGGTATACCTGCCGCGTATGCGCGAATCCGACACCGCCCGGCTGCCATTTCTCGGGGCCGTCCGTCTCGGCGTATTGCCCGGCGGCATCGTTGTCGGCCAACACCTCGTATTTCTGCACATCGCGCTCGCGGGGCAACATCACGCAGGCTCCCGCATTTTCGAGCATCGGCACCAGGTAAGGCAGCACATAGCTCTGGGTATAGAGGTCTTCGCAGGTCATCCACAGCCGCGAACGCTGCCATTTCCAGCGGTTCGCAGGCTGGTCGAAATAGCGTCCGTGGCTCTGCCACAGCGCGATATGGCGCCCGGAGAGCCCCTGCGTGGGAGCTGCGGGCGAGGACTGGCGGACGACGAGCGGCCGCTGCGAACGGTTGACGAAGGGCACGACCTTCTTCTTGCGCAGCAGTTTCCTGAACTCGGCATCGGTGCGGTAGGCCATCGGGATCAGCCCCCGCACTTCGCGCTTGTCGGAATAAAGCTCGATGGAGGCTTTACGGTACTCCGGCGGCAGGACGGCACGCACCGAGTCGTACATGGCCCGCAGGTTCTGCTCGCGGAACGGGTAATAGGAGAGCCCCACCGAGGTGTAGATGCGCACCCGCTTGCGCGAGGCGTCCACGCCCTCGATGCGGACAAAGCCGCCCGAAACCTCACGGGCGACGATACGCGACAATGTACGGCCGATCTCGCGGCGAGTCGCGGCGTCGACCCCGGCGGCCGGGGCTTGCTGCCAGCCGAAGCAGAGCAGCAGGAAAAACGACAGGAATTTAGTTTTCATTCTTCTTGGCAAGCAACAACATGCCGGCCATGGTGAAGGCGGCATTGTAAATCAAAAGTTCGAACCCGATCCGGTAGTCCCACGCCTCGCGCGCCCAGTATTGCACGAGGGCGCTCAGCACGGGGGCGGCGACGGCGACCACGGGCATCCAGCCGTCGCGGATTCTCAGGCGCGTGAACATCCCGAAGGCGAACATACCCAGGATCGGCCCGTAGGTATAGCTGGCAACCTTGTAGACGAGGTTGATGACGCTGTCGTCGGCCAGGTATTCGAAGCCGAGGATCACCAGCGCCATGCCGACGGCCATGCCGACGTGCACGCCCTTCCGGATGCGGGTAAGGCGTTCGTCACCGTAGCGCCTGGTGCCTTGCAGGATGTCGACCGTGAACGAAGTCGTAAGGGCCGTAAGCGCCGAACCGGCAGCTGAATAAGTACTCGAAATAAGCCCCACAACAAACAGTATGCCAACAAATACCGGCAATCCGCCCTCGACAGCCACCAGCGAGAATACCTGGTCGCCCTTTGCGGGCACGGCAAGGCCGGTGCGGCCGATGTAAATGTAGAGCAGCACACCCAGCACGAGGAACAGGAAGATGACGAATATCTGGCTGACGGCCGTCAGGACGATGTTTTTCTGCGAATCGCGCGGCGTGGCGCAGCTCAGGTTCCGCTGCATCATGTCCTGGTCGAGCCCCGTCATGGAGATCAGCAGCACGACGCCCGCGAGAAACATCTTCCAGAAATAGCGGTCGGAGGAGGGGTCGTCGAAGAAAAACACCCGCGAATAGGGCGACGCGGCGACCTCGCGGGTCATTTCGCCGAACGACATGCCGAGCGCCTGCATGATGAAGACGATCGACAGCACGAGGCTGCCCACCAGGCAGAAAGTCTTGAGCGTATCCGTCCAGATGAGCGACTTGACACCCCCCTGCTGCGTATAGAGCCAGACGAAGAGCATCGTCACCAGCGCATTGAGCCAGAAGGGCAGCCCGTAGTGGCTGAAAACCAGCAGTTGCATGACGGCGCAGACCACGTAGACACGCAGCGCGGCACCCAGCATCTTCGACACGAAGAAGAACCATGCCCCGGTATGGTGCGAGAGGATGCCGAAGCGCCCGTCGAGGTATTCGTAGAGCGACACCACCCGGAGGCGGTAGAAGGTCGGGATGAGCAGGAACGCGACGACCAGCTGCCCCACGGTGAAACCGGCGACCATCTGCATGTAGGAGAAGGAATCGACGGCGACCGAGCCCGGCACCGAGATGAAAGTCACGCCCGAGATTGCAGCCCCGATCATGGCGAAGGCTGCCATATACCACGGCGTGCTCCGGTTGCCGGTGAAGAACCCGGCATTGTCGGCACGCCGGCCCGAGAGCCAGGCGACGACAAAAAGTACGGCTATATAGCCCAATACGGTGGTGATAACGGCGAAAGGTGTCATAAGCGGAGTCAGCGTTCGGATTTAAGTTACAAATATAGCAAAAAAGGCTGTACGGCGGCAACCGCAGGGCATTTTTCCGTAAAAAACGACATCGGGGAACGGCTTGCGCCCGCCCGGGGGCCGTGCCGGAAAAAACGGCCAGGGTAAACGGGAGAACGAACGGCAAAGCGACCGGAAAGGCCGCCCGGGCAAAGGCAAGGCAGCAACAATCCGATGGCGCGACGGCTGGCGGGCGGCAACGTTGTCAGGATCCGGAAGCAGGGCGCCCGGCAGAGACGCCGCGCAGCGCCCGCACACCCAGGAAACCGACACGCAGCGCAGGAATAAGTATTTTTACTGAAGGTTTGCACGGGGCGGCCAGCTATCTTTGCACCAAACGGACAACACCATGAAACAGGAACGACATGCGACGACACTCGCGGAGGATTTGCAGGAGGCTTCGGCCTGCACAGCCGTGTACGGGGAGTTTTTTACCGGACTGCTGGGGATCATCGGCAGGAAACCCGTCGACGACGCATTGGGCGAGCGAATACAGGGCTACGTGCTCGGCTGGCTCGAGGGGCACCCGCTGACGGAATTCGACGACTATTCCGCGACGGCCTACCGCCGCACCTACCTGGGCCGATCGCCGGAAACGGGATGGGAGGCGATCGTGATGAGCTGGCAGGAGGGCAACCGCACGAGCATCCACGCCCACCCGCAATTCGCAGGCTACCACTTCGCCGACGGCAGGTTCCGGCTCGAAATCTTCGAACCCGCAGGCGGCGGCACGGCACGTCCGGTGCAGAGCGCCGAGGTCGAAGCCCCGTGCGCGTTCTTCGCAATCGGGAAACCGGGGTGTTTCGACAACCACATACACCGCATCACCTGCCTGAGCCCCACGGGGCACAGCCTGCACGTCTATTCGGACGACGCACTGCGCGGCAAGGTATACGGCGAAGCGGATGAATAAGCCCCGGACTTTCCTCCCGCCGCCCGCCCCGCCCCCGGAGCGGCCGCAACCACCCCACGGGAATCACGGCAGCAGGGGCAACAGGTAAAACCGAAGCGCCGAACTGCCCCACTGAAACCGTCTGCCGGCAGACAAAAATAGCAAAAAAAACGGACACGGTGAAGACGACCGGCAGCAGGGCACAAATACCGGCATTGCAAACACCCGGACGCCGGACGTGCAATTTCTGCAAACTCCATGCACCGGCCGCACGCTACCGGAAACAGGCCGCACGGGACAGACGAAGATCGCGCCGAGGGTGTCCAGGGCTGATTTTGAAAATATATTAAAAAATTTTACTTGGAATTTTGTTTTTTCGGACAAAATAGATACATTTGTCCCAACGACAGCATATATGACAATATTTCACCATATCCATCATCACCATCACCACTTTCCGAAGGGGTAAGACGGATATGTACATGTAAACGGAACCATAAGTTTAACAAAAGTATATACGAAGCTCACCTCCTGCGGGTGGGCTTTTTTCGTGCTTATGCCGCGGGCGGTGTGCCAAAAACGAGACAAAAATGCTGAGAATCGCAATCCAGGCCAAGGGCCGACTCAACGAACAGAGCATCGAACTGCTCTCCGAGGCGGGCATCCGCGTCGCCGAAAGCAAACGCAAACTCATCTCGCGCGCCGGGGGCTTCCCGCTGGAAGTGCTCTACCTGCGCGACGACGACATCCCGCAGGCCGTGGCGATGGGCGTCGCCGACCTGGGCATCGTGGGGCTGAACGAAGTGGCGGAGAAAGGATTCCGCGTAGAGCAGGCGATGGATCTCGGGTTCGGGAACTGCCGCATCTCGCTGGCCGTGGAACGCACGGTGGCATACGAAGGGCTGGATTATTTCCGCGGCAAGCGCGTCGCCACCTCCTACCCCAACATCCTCACGCGGTTCTTCGCCGAAAAGGGCATCGACGCCGAAATACACACCATCGAGGGCTCGGTGGAGATCGCCCCGGCGGTCGGGATGTCCGACGCGATCTTCGACATCGTATCGTCGGGCGGCACGCTCATCTCGAACGGGCTGGTCGAAGTCGAGAAGGTCTTTTATTCCGAAGCGGTGCTGATCGCCAACCCGGAAATGGACGAGGCGAAGCGCCGTGAAACGGCACAGCTCACCTTCCGCTTCAACTCCATCCTCGAAAGCCGGGGCATGAAATACGTGCTGATGAACCTCCCGGCGGAGAAACTCCAGGAAGCAATCGTCATCCTGCCCGGCATGCACAGCCCCACGATCCTGCCGCTGGCGCAGGAGGGATGGTGTTCGATACACGCCGTGATCAGCGAATCCCAGCTCTGGGAACGCATCGAACGGCTCAAGGAGATCGGCGCGGAGGACATCCTGGTGCTGACGCTCGAAAACATGATCCGCTGACCCCGAAAAACACCCGGATATGGAAATGCTGAAAATCCACAACAACCCGCCGCGCCGTGAATGGCCGGCCCTCACGGCCCGCTGCACGCGACAGGAGGGCGAAATCACGGAACGGGTCGCCGCCATCCTCTCACAGGTGCGCACGGGCGGCGACAAGGCGCTGCGCGACCTCGTGGCCCGCATCGAAGGTTACGTCCCCGAGAGGTTCGAGGTTTCCCGCAGACAGCGCACCGAAGCGGCCAAAGCCGTGCCGCAACGGCTCAAGACGGCGCTGGCGATCGCCAAGTCCAATATCGAAGCCTTCCACAGGGCACAGCTCCCGCCGCAGGTCGACATCGAAGTGATGCCCGGCGTGCGGTGCGTGCAGCGTGCCGTAGCCATCGGCCGCGTGGGGCTCTACGTCCCGGGCGGCAATGCCCCGCTCTTCTCGACGGTGCTGATGCTCGCCCTCCCCGCCCGGATCGCCGGGTGCGGCGAGGTCATACTCTGCACCCCGGCCGGGCGCGGCGGGAAGATCGCCCCCGAGGTGCTTTTCGCCGCCGACCTGTGCGGCGTCGACCGCATCTTCGCCGTCGGCGGGGCGCAGGCCGTGGCCGCCATGGCCTACGGCACGGAAAGCATCCCGCACGTGGAAAAAATCTTCGGCCCGGGAAACCGGTACGTCACCCGCGCCAAGCAGCTGGTAAGCACCGAGGCCGTGGCCGTAGACCTGCCGGCAGGCCCTTCGGAGGTGATGGTGCTGGCCGACAACAGCGCCCGGGCGGAATTCGTCGCCGCCGATCTGCTGTCGCAGGCCGAGCACGGGGACGACAGCCAGGCCATCCTGGTCTGCCGGACGGAGCGTTTCGCACGGCAGGTAACCCGGGCCGTCGAGGAGCAGATCCGGTATCTCAGCCGCGGCGAGGCGATCCGCAATTCGCTGGCCAACAGCCGGATCGTATTGTTCGACGAGGAATACAAGCAGATTGCGTTCGCCAACGCCTATGCCCCGGAGCACCTGATCGTCTCGATGCGCGACGCATGGGGCATCGCCGCCAAGATCACGGCCGCGGGCAGCGTCTTCATCGGCAATTACTCGCCCGAAAGCGCCGGGGACTACGCCTCGGGCACCAATCACACGCTGCCCACGGGCGGCTGGGCCCGTGCCTGCAGCGGGGTGAACGTCGACAGTTTCATGCGCAAGATCACATTCCAGGAGCTGACGCGCGACGGGCTCGACGCGCTGGCGCCCGCAATCACGGCCATGGCCGAGGCCGAAGGGCTCGACGCACACGCCAACGCCGTGCGCGTCCGGATGAAAGGAGGGATACTATGAAACCGCTGTCGCAGTTGGTGCGCCCCAACATCCTGGCGCTGCAACCCTACTCCACAGCCCGCGACGAATATGCGGGCGGCGGGATCGACGTATGGCTCGACGCCAACGAAAGCCCCTACGACAACGGCGTGAACCGTTACCCCGACCCGCACCAGCGGGCGCTGAAAGCCCTGATCGCAGAACTGAAGGACGTGGACGCCGGGCGGATCTTCCTCGGCAACGGCAGCGACGAGGCCATCGACCTCGCATTCCGGATCTTCTGCCGGCCGGGGCTGGACAACGCCGTGTCGATCGCCCCGACCTACGGGATGTACCGCGTGGCGGCTGCGACGAACGACGTGCAGATGCGCGAAGTGCCGCTGGGAGCCGGCTACTCGCTCCCGGTCGGGGCGCTGCTGGCGGCAGCCGACGAGCGCACGAAGCTGATATGGCTCTGCTCGCCCAACAACCCCACGGGCAATGCGTTCCCGGCACAGGAGATCGAAAGCCTGCTCCGCCGCTTCGACGGCATCGTCGTGCTGGACGAAGCCTACATCGACTTCGCCGACGGCGGCGGGTTCCTGCCGCGGCTCGGCGAGTTTCCGAACCTGATCGTCCTCCAGACGCTCTCCAAGGCGTGGGGCATGGCCGGGCTGCGGCTCGGACTGGCTTTCGCCTCGGAGGAGATCGCCGGCCTATTCGGCCGGGTGAAATACCCTTACAACATCAACACGCTCACGCAGCGGGCCGTCGCGGAATCGCTCCGCAGGGACATCTCGGCCCAGGTCGCGGCGATCCGCGCCGAACGCTCGCGCCTGGCGGCGGCACTCGCGGCATGCCCCTGCATCGGGCAGGTCTACCCGTCGGAAGGCAACTTCCTGCTGGTAAAGACCGCGGCACCCGACCCGTTGTACCGGGAGCTGGTCGCAGCGGGGGTCATCGTCCGCAACCGTTCGCGGATCGCAGGTTGCGAAGGCTGCCTGCGCATCACGGTCGGGCGCCCGGAGGAGAACGACCGCATGTTGGAAACCGTCAAAAATTTCCGCCCATGAAAAAAGCGCTCTTCATAGACCGCGACGGCACCGTGATCGCGGAGCCGCCCGCGGATTACCAGGTCGACAGCCTCGAAAAGCTGGAATTCATACCCGGTGCGATCTCGGCGCTCCGGACGCTCCGGGGGCTGGATTTCGAGCTGGTGATGGCGACGAACCAGGACGGGCTGGGCACGGAGGCCTTCCCGGAGGAGGATTTCCGGCCGCCGCACGAAAAAATGCTGCGCACGCTCGCAGGCGAAGGCGTCGCGTTCGACGACATGCTCATCGACCGCACGTTCGAAAGCGACGATGCCCCGACGCGCAAACCCCGTACGGGCATGTTCGGCCGCTACACGGACGGGTCGTACGACCTCGGGACGAGCTACGTCGTCGGCGACCGGGCGACCGACATCCTGCTGGCGCGCAACCTCGGGGCGAAGGGCATCCTTTTGGCGCCTGCCGCCGAAGGACGCAGGATGCTGCGGGAAGCGGGCGCGGAAGAGGCATGCGTGCTCATCACGGACTCGTGGGCCGAGATCGCGGAATACATCCGCCGCGGGGAACGGCGGGTCGTCGTGACGCGCGAAACGCGCGAAACGCAGATCACCGTACGCATAGACCTCGACGGCCGGGGCTTCGGTACCTGCGGGGCCGCCCCCGGCGACGGGATTTCCACCGGGCTGCGGTTCCTGGATCACATGCTGACCCAGATCGCCCACCACGGCGGGGTGTCGCTCACGGTGGAGGCGCACGGCGACCTGGACATCGACGAGCACCACACGATGGAAGACGTGGCGATCGTGCTGGGCGAGGCCATCGACCGCGCCCTGGGGTCGAAGGCGGGCATCGGCCGCTACGGCTTCGCACTGCCGATGGACGACTGCCGGGCGCTGGTACTGCTCGACTTCGGGGGGCGCATCGACTTCGAATGGGACGCCGAATTCCGCCGCGAGCGGGTCGGGGACGTCCCGACGGAGATGTTCCGCCACTTTTTCCACTCGCTCTGCTGCGCGGCACGCTGCAACCTGCAGATTTCGGCGCGCGGCGGGAACGACCACCACAAGGCCGAGGCGATCTTCAAGGCTTTCGCGCGTGCGCTGCGCATGGCCGTGGCACGCACCGGCTTCGGATACGACATACCCAGCAGCAAAGGCATACTATGATAGCGATCACGGATTACGATACGGGCAACCTGCGTTCGGTGGCCAATGCCCTGCGGCGCATCGGCGCCGAATTTACGGTCACGTCCGACGCCGCGGTGCTGCGGCAGGCGGACAGGGTGCTCCTCCCGGGCGTGGGCGAAGCCTCGTCGGCAATGGCCAAACTCCGCGAACGGGGACTGGATGCGCTCATCCCCACCCTGACGCAACCCGTACTGGGCATCTGCATCGGCATGCAGCTGATGTGCCTGGACAGCGAGGAGGGAGACACCCGCTGCCTGGGCATCTTCCCCGCGCACGTCGTGCGGCTGAGAGGCGGGGAAAATCCGCTGAAGATTCCCCACGTAGGCTGGGACACCGTCGGCAGGCTCCGCAGCCCGCTTTTCGACGGCCTCGGCGAAGACACCTACCTCTACTATGTCCACTCCTTCGCGGCGCAGGCGTGCGACGCCACGATCGCCCAAACCGACTACGGAGGGATCTTCAGCGCCGCCCTGGGGCGCGGCAATTTCTTCGGCACGCAGTTCCACCCCGAAAAGAGCGGGCGGGCGGGCGAGCGGATACTACGCAATTTCCTAAAACTCTGACGACATGAAAATCGAAATCATACCCGCAACGGACATCATCGGCGGCGCCTGCGTGCGCCTGACGCAGGGCGACTACGGCCGCCGGACGACCTACTACCGCGACCCGCTGAAAGCGGCGCAACGCTTCGAAGAGGCGGGCATCCGCCGGCTACACATGGTCGACCTCGACGGCGCCAAGGCGTCGGAGCCCCGCAACCTCGCCGTGCTGGAACGCGTGGCGACGAAAACCACGCTCGAAGTACAGTACGGCGGCGGAATCAAAAGCCGCGGGGCACTGCGCAGCGTATTCGGCGCAGGCGCCAGCCGCGCCATCTGCGGCAGCATCGCCGTGCGCGAACCGGAATCGTTCGCCGAATGGCTCGCCGAATTCGGCGGCGGGAAGCTGATCCTGGGCGCCGACATCCGCGACGGCGCGGTGGCCGTACAGGGATGGACGGAGCGATCCGAGATGACGGCGCAGGAGCTTATCGCCCGATTCGCACCGCAGGGGCTCGCGCAGGTCATCTGCACCGACATCGCCCGCGACGGGATGCTGTGCGGCACCTCGGCGGAATTCTACGCTGGGTTGCAGGGGCAGTTCCCCGGGGTGGAAATCACCGTGAGCGGCGGCATCGCCTCGATGACCGACATCGAGGCGCTCGACGGCGCGGGGCTGCGCAGCGTAATCGTCGGCAAAGCTCTCTACGAAGGACGTATCACCCTCGAAGAACTGAAAAGATGCTTGCCAAACGCATAATCCCCTGCCTCGACATCCGCGAGGGACAGACCGTCAAGGGCATCAACTTCGTCGGGCTGCGCAACGTCGGCGACCCGGTGGAGCTGGGGGCGAAATACGCCGCCGAAGGGGCCGACGAACTGGTATACCTCGACATCAGCGCCACGGAAGAGGGGCGGCAGACCTTCACGGAGCTGGTCGCCCGAATCGCCGAACGCATCGACATCCCGTTCACCGTGGGCGGAGGCATCGCATCGGTCGCCGACGCCGGGCGGCTGCTCGACGCCGGGGCGGACAAGGTCACCGTCAACAGCGCCGCCGTACGCGACCCTGCGCTGATCGACGCCATCGCGTCGAAATACGGGTCGCAGTTCGTCGTCGCGGCCATCGACGCGCGGATGACCGACGGCGTATGGCGCGTCACGACCCACGGCGGCAAGCGCATGACCGACCGCGAACTTTTCGCATGGGCGCACGAAGTCTGTCAGCGGGGCGCGGGCGAGCTGCTCTTCACCTCGATGGATCACGACGGCACGCGCGACGGCTACCCGTGCGAGACCTTCGCACGGCTGGCCGAGCTGCCCATCCCCCTCATCGCCTCGGGCGGCGCAGGATCGGTGCGGCACATTGCCGACGTGCTGACGCTCGGCCGTGCCGACGCGGCGCTCGCGGCAAGCATCTTCCACTACAACGGAATCCCGATCCCCGTGCTCAAACGGGAATTGCACCGGCTGAATATCAACGTAAGACAATAGACACCATGGAAATCACAGCAAAACCCTTCGAGGCGCTCGACGCCGCGAAGCAGGCCGACGGACTGATCCCCGCCATCATACAGGACGCGCGCACCCTGCGGGTGCTGATGCTCGGCTACATGAACCGGGAGGCTTACGAAAAGAGCCTTTCAGAAGGCCGCGTCACCTTTTACAGCCGCACGCGCCGCCGCCTCTGGACAAAAGGCGAAACGAGCGGCAACTACCTCGACATCGTATCGGTCACGGCCGACTGCGACAACGACACGCTCCTCATACGTGCCATCCCCCACGGCCCGACCTGCCACACCGGAGCGGCGAGCTGCTTCGACGGGGCCGCGGCCGGGCCGGAAGGCTTCATCCGCTATCTGCAGGGCGTCATCCAAAGGCGACACGCCGAGATGCCCGAGGGCTCCTACACGAGCAAACTCTTCGACCGCGGCGTGAACAAGATCGCACAGAAAGTGGGTGAAGAGGCTGTGGAAACCGTGATCGAAGCCGTGGCAGGCAACCGCGAAGCGATGGTCTACGAAGCCTCCGACCTGATATACCACCTGCTGGTGCTGCTCGAAGCCACCGGATGCTCGATCGCCAACCTCGAAGCGGAGCTGGCGCGTCGCCACAGCTGAAAAAACGGCACACCGCCCGGGAGCAGAATGAGCATGAGCCCCACGGCGCAGCGCATGGAAAAGGCCGGCATGTCTTCCGACATGCCGGCCCGTTTATTCACCATGCCGCCGTCCAACGGACGGCAGCACGCCGTTACTTGAAGACCAATGCGCACTGCATGCCCTTCTCGGCGCTGCCCGAAGCGGCCTTGGAGTTGAGTACGGTTTCATGTTTGTTGACACGCATGTTGGGCGAGCTGGAGCCTTCGAACGACATGGCGGAGACGCAGCCCAGCTCCTTCATGACCTTGGCCAGGTCGAGCATCGAAACGCCGACGCTACCCTCGACCTGCTGGCCGCAGAATGCGAAGACCTTACCCTGGGCCGTGACACCGACCGCAGCACGTGCATACGCGGGATTACCGGCATACCAGCCGCTGTTACTACCGTCGTTGCAGATTGTCTGCGCTTCGGTCAGGACATTCCCGTTCCACAAAACCATCGGGATTCCGGAAACGGCCGTCTTTGCATCCCACACGGTACCGTCACTCTGAACCCGAGCCGTGAAACTACTGCCGTCCCTGAACGGGAATGCATAGAGTTTACCATCGAACTTCTGCGACCAGGCCATCTTGTAAGCACCGTTGTTATCCTGTCCGATCGTAGCGAACGAATTGATGGCATGAGGATCCTGAACGAACTGTCCGTCACGGATGATGGTCTGAACTGCGGTACCGGCAGAAGATACACCGACCAGGTATACGTTCCAGCTGCCGTCCAAACTTTCGAGCTCCTGAATCGTCTTAAGATCGGAGCCGTTGCCGACAACGCCCATCGTCGACTGCGGGCCCATGATGGCGATGTAAGCGATATTATTGTCGACGCCGTTCAGCTTCGTGGTCTTATAGACCTTGATATATTTGGGCAGCGTGCCGAAACTTCCCGTCTCGTCCGTCCATCCCTGGCTCAGCAGGGGATCGGTATAGCCGGTCTGTTTGACGACATAGGTGTAGTCCGTCCCGCCGTAGGTGACCACCAGCGTCCCGTCGGCGAATTCGAGGTCGAACGTCCGGTCGGCGGGGGACTTCAGGGAAGCGCCCGGCACCAGCTCGATGTCGAATACCATGGCATTGACATTCATGCCCGTCTTATAAGCGATCGTGATGGTGTTGCCGGCGATGACAGCCTCTTCGTCCCCGACCTTCGCCGAAAGGATCGGGTTGGGAATATCCTTGGGCTTGGCCGACATCAGGTAGGTTTCTTCGTGGAGGTAGCCCACGTTCACAACAACGCTGTAAGGGGACGTGAGGTTAACCTCGGCGGTCGCCGTGCCGGGCGTTTTGAGGATAGCACCCCAGGTCATATCGAACGTAACCGTCACCTTGGATAGGTCGGTCATGTTCTGGAACTCCCCGAACGTGATGGTCTTGTCCGCATCCGAAATGACGGCGGTGATCGTCGCATCGCCGTCGGCAGCCGTCACGGAAACGAAAGGTTGGGAGACTTCCGAGGGCCATTTTTCATCGTCGTCCGAACACGAGGCAATAAGAAATGCACCCATGCAGCACAACAACGCGGCCAACAGGGGGGGGGTAAAAAGTTTTTTCATAATCAGGTATTTTAGATTGAATAATTATGGGTTAGTTCACCTTCGGGTATTTTAAGAAATTTATTCAGGGATAATCTCGATACAAGCAATTAATTTTACAATAGGAATGTCATACCACAAGTATCACACTTATATAATATAACAATCCATTTTAAAAATATAAATACGACATTATCTCCACACGAATGTAGTAATAATATTTATTATTACAATGTTTTTTGAGTAAAAAAAGTTAATAAAAGAACCTCCCAAAGTAATATTTTTTTGGTAATAAAATATAACCAACTGATTTCATGCAACATAAGAAATTTTTAAAATACTCCCTCCGGGACAAAGCAAGATGCCTTCCCGGATTCGCCGGCCGCGGCAAAATAAAACAGGGCGGACGGACACAGCCGAACGGGGCGGGACAAAGGGTTGTGCGAAGATCGGTAGACGAGGAGAGGCGGGGAACAAAAAAGGGACACCTGGCGTACAAGTGTCCCTTTGTATTTTGTAGCGGGTCCGAGACTTGAACTCGGGACCTCATGATTATGAATCATGCGCTCTAACCAGCTGAGCTAACCCGCCATTGCATCAAAGCGAGTGCAAAGGTAATAGAATTTTTTATTCATGCAAAATCTTTCGGCAAAAAATCACCGGAAAATTCAGACTCCGGGGCTTTGGCACCGATTTTGCCCGCCTGTGGGCAAACAGAATGACATGCCGCTGACAGACACATCACGCAACGAAATCGCCAATTCCCTGAGCATACTCAAAGTAATTGCCGGCGTAGTCCTGCTCGCCGCGGTCTCGTGGGAAATCATCGGCGGAGACCACACCCGTTTTTCGCAGAGCTACCTGACCGTGCAGCTGGTGGTCTGCATCCTTTTCCTGTGCGATTTTTTCGTACGCTGGGCGGCGGCCGAACGTAAAGGGCGCTTCTTCGGGCGGAACATTCTGTTCTTCCTGATCTCGATCCCCTACCTGAACATCCTGGCCTGGAGCGGTGCAGACCTCCCCCGCTACTGGGCCATGCTGATCGGGGTGATGCCGCTGATGCGGGCGTTCCTGGCACTCTACGTAGTCGTGCAATGGCTCGTGGACAACAAGATCCGCCGGCTATTCACGGCCTACATCTTCACGGTCGTGGTTTTCACCTATATCTCGGCACTGGTCTTCTACGACTACGAAATATTCGTCAATGACAAACTCCATGGTTTCGGAAACGCCCTGTGGTGGGCCTGGATGAACGTCACGACCGTCGGCGCCGAGATATTCGCCGTCACGGCCATCGGCAAGGTCATCACCATCCTGCTGCCTACGCTGGGAATGATGATGTTCCCGATCTTCACCACTTATATATTACAGGAGTATACGCACAAAAAGGAGTCCGACCAATGAGACCGCCGGGCTGGGCAGCGGGTTCCCCTCCCTTGCCGCAACCCATAGGCACGGCCGGCACGCGCAAATACAAGCGGGCTGGCTGCATTTGGCAGCCAGCCCGCTGCACGTATCGGGTAATTATTTCTTCTGCTCCCTGAGCAGGTCGCGGATTTCCGTCAGCAGCAACTCCTCCTTCGTGGGTGCGGGTTCGGGAGCAGGCGCCGGAGCGGCGGCCTCTTCCTTTTTCCGCATCAGCCGGTTCATCAGCTTGACCATCAGGAAGACGCAGAATGCCAGAATCGTGAAGTCGATGCACTGCTGGATGAAGGCGCCGTAATTCCAGTAAACGGGCTCGGCAGCCGCCTTTGCAGCGGCTTCGCCGCCGCCCGTCACGACGTCGCCGACGGCATGCACGGCACTCGAAGTCATGTCCCGGAACTTCGAAATATCGAGCCGCAGCTGCGAAAAATCGGTATTGCCGATCAGCGCCCCGATCGGCGGCATCAGGATGTCGTTCACCAACGACGAGACGATTTTGCCGAATGCACCGCCGATGATCACACCGACGGCCATGTCCATCACATTCCCCTTGAGGGCGAACTCCTTGAATTCTTTTAGAAATGCCATAAGTCTAAGGTTTAATTATTTGATGGTACAAATATACTGTTTTATAATAAAACCGCACGAAAAAGGGCAACCGACATACAGCCAGCTGCCCATTCTTCGGACGAATGTGCCGATGGGGATCATCCGATCTCGACCAGTACGGCGTCGGTCGCCACGTTCTCGCCGGGCTGCACCAGCACCTGCTTCACCGTGCCGGCATAATCGGTCGTCACGGCATTCTCCATCTTCATGGCCTCCAGGATTGCGATCTCGTCGCCGGCCTTGACCGTATCGCCCACCTTGACCTTCAGCTCGATGATACGCCCGGGCAGCGGCGCCGTCACGGCATTGCCCGTGATGACGACCTTCTTCACCTCTTCGGCCTTCTTCTCCTCGGCCTTGGGCTCGGCGGGTTTGGCCGCGGCGTAAGCCTTGACCTTCATGTCCGTGAGGAATGTCTTGGCGACCATCGGGAACAGCTCGAGCAGCAGCACTTCCTTCTCGTTGGCGGCGAGCTTCACGCCTCCGGCCTCGGGAAGTTCGGGGTTGGGCTGCATCTGGTATTTCGACGTATCGTAGGGCGTCTCCTCACGCACGCCGCAAATCTTGAAGCGGAATTCGGGGTCGATCTTCACGGGCGTGTGTCCGTACTCGCCCTTGACCAGGCCGACGAACTGCGAGCTCTTGTTGGTGTACATCGGACGCCCGGCCTTCTCGTCGAGGGCGCAGTTGACGGCCTGCGCACCGACGATCTGCGAGGTCGGGGTCACCAGCGGCGGCAGGCCTGCGGCCAGGCGCACCGAGGGGATCAGCTCCATGGCGCGCGGCAGGATGTCCTCGGCCTTGAGCTGCTTGAGCTGGGCGACCATGTTCGAGTACATGCCGCCGGGGATCTCGGCCTTTTGCACCAGTTCGTTGGGAGCCGGGAACCCGAAATAGGCCTCGATCTTGCGGCAGGCGTCGATCGTAGCGTCCTCATCGTCGGCTTTGGCGGCCGCAATAGCCTTGTCGAACAGGGCGTCGATCTCGGCGGGCAGCTTGTCGGTCAGCGGGTTGAACGCCTTGGGCTCGGATTTGTCCGCGCCGAATACCGACTGGTTGAGCTCCTTGCGGATCTCGCGCAGCTGGGTATTGATCTTGGCCACGGCCTCCATGTTCACACCGGTATCAACGCCGAGCTTCTTGCAGAAGACGTGTACCAGCTCGATGGCCGGGGCACCCGTGCCTTCGGCGAAATACCAGCAGTTGGTATCGACGATGTCGACGCCGGCCACGATGGCCGCGAGCATCGAAGCCAGGCCGTAGCCGGGGGTACAGTGGGTATGGAAATCGACCGGAATCGAGATGTTCTTCTTGAACAGCTTGACCAGCGTGGCGACACGGCGCGGCGGGATCAGGCCCGACATGTCCTTGATGGTGATCATGTCGGCGCCCAGTGCGGCCATCTGTTTGGCCTTGTCGAGGAAATAGGCATCCGTGAAGACGGGCTGCGGCCGCTTCTTGCCCATCAGGCGCTGCATGAAGGAGGGTTCGGGATATTTCGGGTCGACCGTATAACATACGGCGCAGTCGGCGATGCCGCCGTACTGCTTGACGTATTTGATCGTCGATTTCACGTTGTCCACGTCGTTCAGGGCATCGAAGATACGCATGATGCCCAGCCCGCTTTCGATCGCGTTGCGGCAGAAGCCGTCGATCACGTCGTCGGGGTAAGGCGCGTAGCCGAACAGGTTACGGCCGCGCGAAAGCGCCGTGAGCTTCGACACCTTGCCCACAGCCTTGTAAATCGTCTCCAGGCGCGTCCACGGATTCTCGTTGAGATAACGCATCACCGAGTCGGGCACGGCACCGCCCCAGACCTCCATCGCATAGAAATTTGCATCCTTGTAGAAGGGCAGGCAACGGTCTACCTGTGCCTGCGACATGCGCGTCGCGAACGAGGACTGCTGTCCGTCGCGCAACGTAAGGTCTCTGATTTTGAGATTTCTCGCCATTGTGATATTTTTATTAAGGGTTCTTGTTACCGCTTCCACTGTTATTTCAATAACAAAGATAATAAACAATTTGAAATTCCAACCATTTTACAGGAATTTTTCACAAAAATCACCCGAAACGGTTACTTTTCGTAAAAGCACCCCGCCCGGAAGCGCCCCGGCGGGCTACGCCTGGATATCGTGCTCGGGCACGAACAACTGCTTGTACGACGTCCCGTCGAGGTATTTCTTCTTGAAGATATTGACGCAGAAGACGAACATCTCGAGCATCAGCGGCCCGAAAATCACCCCCATGAACCCGAAGAGCGACAACCCGATGAAAACGCCGAAGATCGTCACCAGCGGATGCGTATCGGCCATCTTCTTCTGCATGATGAACCGCACGACGTTGTCCACGTGCGTCACGACCAGCCCGCCGTAGAGGAGCAGCCCGATGGCCGGCCCCCAGTCGCCCGTAAGTGCCATGTAACCCGCGAGCGGGAGCCACACGAGCGCCGTTCCGAAGATGGGGATGATCGTTGCGAAACAGGTCAGCACGCCCCAGAACAGCGGGCTCGGGGCGTTGAAGACCAGGTAGCCCACAAACGCCACGATGCCCTGTACGACGGCCAGCAGGGGGATGCCGATGGCGTTCGAGCGGACGATCATGTGCACCTCGCGCATGACGCTGCTGCCCACGTCGCGGTTGAAAGGCAGTATCTCGCGGCAGTACTCCTCCATGCGCAGGCCGCCGATGAGCATGAAATAGAGCACGAACAGCAGCACGACGATGTTGATGCCGAAATCCATGATGCTGCCCAGCACCCACTGCCCCAAATGAGGGATCACCCCCACGAGCGACGCGATATTCCTCTCCTGCCAAAGGTTGTATCCCGTCTTTTCGTGGATCAGCGCTGCGATGTGTTTGAGCGGCTCGACGATCGACTCGGGCTTGAGGGCGATGTCCTGCACCTGGTTGACGACCATCCAGACGATCAGACTGATCGGCACCAGGAAACAGAGCACCGCCTCGCCCAGCAGCAGCGACGCGGCCAGGCTGCGCCGCCATTTGCGGCAGGCCGTGAGGTAATGCATCTGCCGCCGGAGCAGCACGTAGATCGTCATGGCACCCAGCACCCCGCCCAGGAACGGGGTCAACTCGATGAAGATCGTGACCCCCAGTCCGAGGATCAGCACGAAAAGCGAATAACGCCAGTATAGTTCCTTGAAAGACTGCATACGCGTCCGCTGAGCAAGGAACGTGCCGCAACGTGCAAGACCGTGCCCGTCAACAGGTTGAAAAATATTTGAACAAAATTTACGGTGTTCTGTTGCGGCTGTGAAATATTTGGTTTAAATTTGTATAAGCAAATTATGGACGGCTTTATGGAAATAACGGTTTCCACCGGCACCCTGCATCACCGATACGGTGCGGGAGAAGGTATGCAAACCGGATATCGGCTATCGCCGGGCACGGCCGGCGATACGCAACGACGAGGGGTATCTCACACGCGGAGTATCCCTCGCAACTTTATACAAACCCCAGCGTACCATGGATCTCAGTGCCTTCCCGAAAGGTTGCCGGGGGTTAAAATCCTGTGAAACTTCCGCCACCCCACCGGCGGGAGCGGAAAAATCCCCGATCTTAGTGCCGCGAACCACGACACCACGCTATGAAGAAACCGAAATATCCATTACACTCTTTTATTTACTAATCCATTAAAAAGTATGAGAAAACATTTACAACATTTCCTCATGACGGCCGCCCTGATCCTGTTCGGAGTGTCCGCCGCTGTCGCGCAATCGGCAGTTACGGGTAAAATCGTAGATGAGACCGGCGCACCGCTGATCGGTGCCTCTGTGACCGTACCCGGCACATCGCAGGGTGTCAGCACCGACGTCGACGGCAACTTCACGCTGAAGACCGATGCCAAGGAGATCGAGATCAGCTACGTGGGCTACGTCCCGACCAAAAAACCCGTCACGGGCCCGAACGCACGCCTGGGCATCATCCAGATGGAGCCCGACGCCGTGGCATTGCAGGATGTCATCGTCATGCAGTCGGTGGCCGTGCAGCGCAAAACCCCGGTAGCCGTATCGACGGTCAACGCCGAGGAGATCAGCTACAAACTCGGCGGACAGGAGTTCCCCGAAATCCTGAAATCGACGCCGGGCGTCTACGTGACCAAGGACGGCGGCGGCTTCGGCGACTCGAAGATCAACATGCGCGGTTTCCAGGCGGCCAACGTGGCCGTGATGGTCAACGGCGTCCCCGTGAACGATATGGAGTGGGGCGGCGTATACTGGTCGAACTGGGCCGGCCTCTCGGACGTGACGCGCAGCATGCAGACCCAGCGCGGCCTGGGCGCCTCGAAAATCTCGTCTCCCTCGGTCGGCGGTTCGGTCAACATCGTGACCAACGGCATCGAGGCCAAGCAGGGCGGCACGTTCTCGTTCGGCGTAGGTAACGATGGCCTTTACAGCCTTTCGTTCAGCCTCTCGACGGGCCTCACGAAGAGCGGCTGGGCACTGTCGGTACTCGGCGCGAAGCGCTGGGGCGACGGTTACATCCAGGGAACCAACTTCGAAGGCTACAACTGGTTCGTCAACATCTCGAAGCGCATCAATGACCGCCACCAGTTGTCGCTGACCGCCTTCGGCGCCCCGCAGAAGCACGCGCAGCGCCATGCCCTCGACGACGGACTGAAGATCGAGGAGTGGCAGAAGGCCAAGAACTTCATGGGCGAAAAGGACATGTACCGCTACAACGCCGAGTACGGTTTCGACAAGAACGGCAGGCAGCGCTACTCGCACTTCAACGAATACCACAAGCCCCAGATCTCGCTGAACCACCAGTGGCAGATCGACTACAAGTCGTCGCTCTCGACGGCGCTCTACATGTCGATCGGACGCGGCAGCGGCTACTCGGGCCAGGGCCGCACCTCGGCAGACCGCAACATGTGGAAAGGTACCAACTACGGCGTGCTGAACACCACCTTCCGCAACCCCGACGGCACGTTCGCCTACGACAAGATCCAGGAGATGAACGCCGCCAGCCCCGACGGTTCGCGCATGATCATGTCGAAGAGCAACAACAACCACATGTGGTACGGACTGCTCTCGACCTACACCAACCAAATCTCCAAGTCGCTCGAACTGTCGGCCGGTATCGACGTGCGCTACTACATCGGCGAGCACAACAACGAGATCATCGACCTCTACGACGGCAAGTATTTCATCGACGACAGCAGCCGCGCCAACGTCAAGCCCGAGCAGAACGCCGCCGCGGCCGACCCCAACTGGGTGTATGAAAAACTGCAGGTCGGCGACAAGGTTTACCGCGACTACGACGGCCACGTACACCAGGAAGGCGTATTCGCCCAGCTGGAGTGGACGAAGAAAAACCTCAACGCCTTCGTATCGGGTTCGGTTTCCAACACCGGCTACTGGCGCTACGACCGCTTCTACTACGACGCCGCACACGCCGAGTCCGAGCACGTGAACTTCATCGGTTACACGGTCAAGGGCGGTGCCAACTACAACATCAACGAGAAACACAACGTATTCGCCAACCTGGGCTACATCAGCCGCGCCCCGTTCTTCTCGGGCGGCGCATTCCTGCAGAGCACCACGAGCAACGTCAAGAACCCCGACCCGCTGAACGAAAAGGTATTCTCTGCCGAGATCGGCTACGGATTCCGCTCGGGCATCCTTTCGGTCAACCTGAACGGTTACTACACGCTCTGGATGGACAAGTCGGTCGTACGTTCCAGCTCGATGGCCAACGGCGACTACGCCCGCGTGAACCTCTCGGGTGTCGACGCACGCCACATGGGCCTCGAACTGGATTTCGTCCTGCGCCCCAACCGCTGGCTGGACGTGACCGGTATGCTTTCGCTGGGCGACTGGCAGTGGGACAGCGACTCGAAGGGCTACATTTACGACACGCAGGGGCAGCCCCTGACCAAGGCTTTGGACGGCACGGTCGCCTCGGGCATCATGGCTGAAGACCACGCATGGCTCAACCTCAAACAGAAAGGCATCAAGGTCGGCGGTTCGGCTCAGACCACCGGAGCCCTCGGCGTCACGGTTCGCCCGATGAAGGGACTGCGCGTCAGCGCCGACTGGAACGCCTACGGCAACAACTACGCCGACTTCTACATCGGTTCGAACACCAGCCTTAACGGCAACTCGACCGTCGACGTGAAAGACCCGTGGAAGATTCCGTGGGGACACCAGCTCGACCTCTCGGCCAGCTACGCCTTCAAGATCGGCAACGTACGCGCCACGATCTACGGCAACGTGAACAACGTCTACGACTACAACTACATCATGGACGCGCAGTGCGCCGCAGCCGACGAAGGTATCTGGCAGAACGTATATGCCGTCATGTACTCGTTCGGTCGCACCTATACAGTAAGACTGAAAATTAACTTCTAATTACAGCGAACCATATGAACAAGCATATTGTAAAATACCTTCTGGCCCTTGCGACGATAGCATTCGTGGGGGGGGTTGTAATGTCGACGATTACAACGAGGAGTATCTGGACGGGTTCAACCCCGACAAGGAGATCACCGACGTCCAGGTACTGAAATACACGATGACCGACGCCGACTACGCCAGCGTCGCGTCGAACGCCGCCAACAAGGCGATCGCCGAAGCCGCAGGGCCCGATGCAGTGGCAGCCCTGGCCGCCGTAGGCACTGCAAAATGTTTCTCCGAAGCCGCTTCCGCCACGACGTACCTGCCCGCCTTCCTGGCTGCAGGTTACGACAGCTACCTCTCGAACGGCTCGACTGTCACCGTTACCTATAAGAACCAGCGCGGCGAGATATCCGAGGCCATCACCGGCATCGCTTCCGCCTCGACCTACGAGCTCAAGGCCGCCGACTACGAGGTAGCCTGGGGCGAGGATATCACGGCCGACTACTTTACACCCGGTAAGCCGGCAGCCAACTACCTGCCGCGCATCCTCAAGGAGGCCGTCAAGAACGCCGAGGCCGGCGACTACGTCATCGCCGAATACGCCTACTCCGAGCAGGAGCCTTCGACCGGAGGCGGCGAAATCCCCGAGACCATCAACAAGATCAGCGAAATCATTGCCCCCGGCGACTATACCGTGCAGGGCACCGTTTCGGCTGCCTATGCCCGCGGCTTTATCGTCGACGACACCACGGGGGCTATTCTGGTATATCTGAACGCCCCGTCGAACTACTCGCTAGGCGATGTAGTGAAGGTCAAGGGTGCCGTTACGGAATACAACAGCGGCATGCAATTCGGCAACACGGCCGAGATCACGCTCGTGGAGAAAACCAAGAATTTCGCCTTCCCCACGGCACAGGCCATGTCGGGCAGCGAGCTCGACGCCTACCTGACCGCAACGTCGATCAAATTCGTCAGCCTGACGGGTACGCTCTCGATCAGCGGCAACTATTACAACCTCAAGGTGGACGGTGCCGCGACGGCCACCGGCAGCCTCTCCTTCCCCAACAAGGGGCAGATCGACGAGAGCCTGGACGGTAAGAAGGTCACCGCGACCGGTTACCTCTTCTCCGTCAGCAAGAGCGGCGACGCACCCAAATTCGCCAACATGATGGTCGCCACGATCGCCGAGGAGGGTTCGCAGCCCGCATTCACGCCCGTGGGCGTCGTCGCATCGGCCGATCCCGGCACGTTCAGCGTGACGGGACAGATCGCAGCGACCTACAAGCGCGGCTTCCTCATCAACGACGGCACAGGGTCGATCCTCATCTATACCAATGCCGACCCGACCGGAACCTATGCCATCGGCGATCTGGTCAGCGTGGAAGGTACCACTTCGGCTTATGCCGGGCTGAACCAGTACCCCGCGGCATCGACCGTCACCAAACTCAATACCGAGGCCGATACGTTCACCTACCCCGCGATCCGCGAGATGGACGGTACCGACATGGACGGCTACCTGACGCTGACCACGGCGCAGTACGTGCGTTACACGGGTACGCTGAAAATCGACGGCAACTACTACAACGTCATCAACGACGAAGCGCTGACGGCACAGGGCAGCCTCTCGTATGTCCTGGACGGCGCCGTAGACACAGCACTCGACGGACAGGAAGTCGTCGTGGAAGGCTATGCGATCGGCGTATCGAGCGGCAAGTTCCTCAATACGATGGTCACTTCTGTCAAGTCGGCAGCCAATGCTTCGGCAGCTTCCTTCGGCATGACCCGCGCCGCGGTGACCAAGAACCGCTATGCGATTTACACCTTCGACGGCACGTCGTGGGCAGCCGCAGAAAACACCACGATGGTCAACCCCGAGGACTACACGCAGATGGGCGCCACCAATCCCAACTTCAGTTCGTCGTTCTCGCAGGACACCTACCTGCCCCTCTACCTGAAGTACAAATATCCCTACGCCCTGGCCGAGGAGAAGATGAACGTGGCATACCACTTCTACGACTCGACGGACAAGGTGACCCTGCTCTTCGCCGACGAGTACACTTACGACGGTGCGGACTGGATCAAGACCGAGGACACAGAGACGCTCGACGGCCCGTTCAAGAAGGTCAGCGGCAAATGGAACTTCGACCCCAGCATGACGCTCGTCGTGGCCCCCGACTGCAGCGCTTACAGCAAGAGCTTCTACCAGGCTTGCGTGGACTGGGTACTCCAGAACAAGGACGCCGCCTATACGACGGATAACCGTAGCGGGAGCCGCCTCACGGATTCGGAATATTACAGCGGTTGCGCGGCAAGCTACACCAACCTGAACTGGCGTATCAACACGCTTCCGAAATACTACTGGAGCGAAGCCGGTGAAGACATATCGGCCTACGACAACTGGGGGTCGGAAGACAAGGATGCCATGCGCGCATCGTACCAGGCATTCTACGACGAAGTAGAGAAGCGTTTCGGCGAGGTAATGTCCGCCGCCCTGGGTACGCTCTACCCCGATGTCAAGATGATTTCCGGCATCGACGTGATCTACACCGTACAGATGATGCTCTACACGCAGCACATCGGCTCGGGCACGGGCAAGGTGACGCACGCATTCGAATTCAAACTCGTCGACACCGGCAAGTTCGAATACGTACGCATGTACGCACTCTCGCCGGAGTATGAACTGATGAAGGATGCCAACTTCGAATAACGGAATCCGATCCAAAGCAAAGGGCCGCTCGCAATGAGCGGCCCTTTTTATTTTTCAATCGTCGGACGGATCGGATCACGGGACAGGGAAAACTGCTGCAAAAGAGGAAGCCGACGATTCGTGCGGGCGGAGCGAACGGCCTGCGGGTACGGCTATACGGACGGAGTACCCGGATATGGTCTTGACGCGCTACCCTACTTTCGGGGCAGCAGCCGACGGCGCAGCAGGTCGCAGGTTGCGGCCGGCGCCGAATGGTCGAACAGCTGCCCGCGGATACCCAGCGCCGCTGCGGCGGCAATATTGGCCGGGCGGTCATCGATAAAGAGCGTCTGCGCAGGATCGAGTCCGTAACGGCCGAGCAGTCGCCGGTAGATTTCCGGCTCGGGTTTCACCACGCCCTCCTCGCAGGAGACCACCTCACCGTCGAAAAGCCCGTAGACGGGGAAACGGCGCAGGAAGTCGATGAACTCGCGCGACATGTTCGAAAGCACATACAACTTGTAGCCGGCGGCCTTCAGGTCGCGGACAAGCTGCTCGGTGGGCTTCACGGGTTCCTGCATGTCGATCGACAGACGCAGGTACTCCTCGCATTTCGCGCGCGGGCAGGCATTGATCCCGGAAAGGATGCCGGTCACCTCGTCGAGCGTCGACACCCCGCGGTCGTAGTCCTCCCAGAAAGCCGGCATGGGCTCCGAACGGATGAAACTGAAAAAGTCGTGGAATTCTTGCGTACACTTGCTTCTGTCGCGGGCAAAAAGCACTCCGCCCAGGTCGAAAACGATATTTTCCATGGGGCAAAGATAGCCATTTTTTCGTTTGGTTCATGATTTGCAGGCTGGCGCATAACAAAAACTCCGATTATGAACTATGGCATAAGCATCCTCTTCCGCGCCATTCCCCTTGCGATGGCAGCCTTCTGTTTCGCTTACGGCGCCTACGTTTTCGCCGCCGGCGACGACCCCTCGCGGCTCACGGCAGGCCCCGTGCTCTTTTTCCTGGGCTCGATCTGCGTCGCGCTTTACTGTACCGCCGCCACCATCATCCGCCAGATCATCGGCACCTATACCGCCGCCGCGAAATACCTTTTCCCGGCCATCGGCTATGCGGTCGCCGCCATGACGGTCATCTGCGGGCTTTTCATCATCCAGTCGCACATGACCGGGGCGTTCGTCACGGGGCATGTCGTCTGCGGGCTGGGGCTCATCACGGCGTGCGTCTCGACGGCGGCCACCTCCTCGACGCGTTTCAGCCTGATCCCCAAGAACTCGGGTGACAGCACCTTCTCGGTCAACCCCGCAGGCTTCACCCGCGGGCAGAGTTCGCTGCTGATCTTCATCGTGTCGGCCATAGCCGCCGGGGCATGGGTGTGGTGCATCCTGCTCTTCGCGCTGGGAACGCTCCCGGCGCATATCGTGGCGGGAAGCGTCATGTTCGGCATCGCCTGCGTCTGTACGTCGCTCTTCGCGCTGGTGGCCAGCATCGCACGCCAGGCACGGGGCAGCTATACGATGGAAGAACGCCGCCGGTGGATGGGGCTGGTGCTCGCGATGGGCGGCCTGGCCTTCGTGCTGGGGCTGATCCTCCTCTTCACGCTCCGGGGCGAGGCGATCAGCTTCGTGGGCTTCGTGCTCATAGGGCTGGCACTGATCTGCTGGAGCATATCGAGCAAGGTCATCCTGCTGGCAAAGATCTGGCACGCCGATTTCCCGCTGGCCAACCGCATCCCGATCATCCCGGTGCTTACGGCCCTGGCCAGCCTGTTCCTCGCGGCATTCCTCTACGAGGCGGCGCTCTCCGAACCCAAATATTTCGTCCCCGCACGCGTCCTGACGGGTTTCGGAGCCATCTGCTTCACGCTCTACTCCATCGTCTCGATCCTCGAAAGCGGCGCGAGCAAGAAATAGCCCCGCTGCAAGGCCATAAAAAAAGCCACCTTCCCCGGGTGGCTTTTCTTATTGCCTTTATCGTCACATGGGTCAGAACAGGTGGCAAGCCACCGTCAGCCCGGCCATGACGATGGAAACCATCGACATCAGCTTGATAAGGATGTTAAGCGACGGGCCCGAAGTGTCCTTGAACGGGTCGCCGACGGTGTCGCCCACCACGGTGGCCTTGTGGCACTCGGAGCCTTTGCCGCCGAAATGCCCCTCCTCGACCATCTTCTTGGCATTGTCCCACGCGCCGCCCGCATTGGCCATGAACACGGCCAGCACGAAACCCGAACTGAGGCCGCCGACCAGCAGGCCCATCACGCCGGCCACGCCGAACACGAGACCGACGGCTAGCGGCACGACGATGGCCAGCAGGCTGGGGAACATCATCTCGCGCTGTGCACCGCGGGTCGAAATCTCCACGCAGCGGGCATAGTCCGGCGTGCCTTCGCCCGTGAGGATGCCCTTGATCTCGCGGAACTGGCGGCGCACCTCGTTCACCATGCTCTCGGCGGCACGTCCCACGGCGTTCATCGTCAGGCCGCAGAACAGGAACGACATCATGGCGCCGATGAAGATGCCGATCAGCACCGTCGGGTTCATCAGCGTGACCTGGTAATACTCCATGAAATCGAGGATCGAAGCCTTCTCGACCAGCTGCGAGGTGCCGTTGGGCAGGTCAAGCATCGTGATGCCGTTGTGCAGCAACCCGATACGGATCTCCTCGATGTAGGATGCCAGCAGTGCCAGTGCGGTCAGCGCCGCGGATCCGATGGCGAAGCCCTTGCCCGTGGCAGCGGTCGTATTGCCCAGCGCGTCCAGCGCATCGGTGCGCTTGCGCACCTCGGGGCCGAGGCCGCTCATTTCGGCATTGCCGCCCGCATTGTCAGCGATCGGGCCGTAGGCGTCCGTGGCGAGCGTGATGCCCAGCGTCGAGAGCATACCGACGGCGGCGATGCCGATGCCGTAGAGCCCCAGCGACATATTCATCGGAGCCATCATATTCTCCATGTCGAAGCCGATGGCGCACAGATAGGCGAGGATAATCGCGGCACCGATCGTCAGGACGGGGATGGCCGTCGAGATCATGCCCGACCCGACCCCGGCGATGATGACCGTGGCCGGCCCGGTCTGGGCGCTTCCGGCGATCTTCTGCGTCGGTTTATAGGAGTGCGAAGTGTAATATTCGGTAGCCTGCCCGATGATGATACCGGCGACGAGCCCCGTGATGACCGAGCACGACAGCCCGAGCCAGTTCTGGATACCCAGCAGGTAGAGGATGCCGAACGTCGCGCCGGCAATCAGCAGCGAACTGAAATTGACACCCACGCCCAGCGAGCGGAGCAGCTCGCGCATCGAGGCGCCCTCACGGGTTCGCACGAGGAAGATGCCGATGATCGAGAGCACGATCCCCACGGCCGCGATCAGCATCGGCGCCAGCACGGCCTTGAGCTGCATCGCCATGCCGTCGGCCGTGGCGAACGCCGCCGCGCCCAGCGCCGCCGTGGCGAGCACCGAACCGCAATAGCTCTCATAGAGGTCGGCGCCCATGCCGGCCACGTCGCCCACGTTGTCGCCCACGTTGTCGGCGATGGTCGCGGGGTTGCGCGGGTCGTCCTCCGGAATCCCCGCCTCGACCTTACCCACCAGGTCGGCACCCACGTCGGCCGCCTTGGTATAGATACCGCCGCCGACGCGGGCGAAGAGCGCCTGCGTCGAGGCGCCCATGCCGAAGGTCAGCATCGTCGTGGTGATGACCACGAGTTTCTGCGGCCCCGACACCTCCACGAAGCGTTCGAGGATAACATACCAGAACGAGATGTCCAGCAGCCCGAGCCCCACGACCACGAGCCCCATCACGGCGCCGCTGCGGAAGGCGACCTTCAGGCCGCGGTCGAGCGACTGGCGTGCGGCGTTGGCCGTACGCGCCGAAGCATAGGTTGCGGTCTTCATGCCGAAATAACCGGCAAGCCCCGAGAAGAAACCGCCCGTCAGGAAGGCGAAGGGCACCCAGGGGTTCTGCACCCCGGCGCCGTAGGCCAGGTAGGCGAAGAACAGCGCCAGGATGATGAATACGATCAGCACGACCTTGTACTGCTGGCGCAGGTAGGCCATGGCGCCCTTGCGCACGTGCTCGGCGATCTCGCGCATGCGCGGGGTACCTTCGTCCTCGCGCTTCATGCTGCGGTAAAATGCCCAGGCTACGGCCAGAGCAATGACAGCAGCGGCAGGGACGATCCAGAAAATCAAAGGAATGTTCATTTCGATAGAATTAAGGTTTTTAGAGTTTGTCGAATCGGTTATTAATACAAATATAATAATTTATCCCGATACTGTACTTTCCCGGACGGGCCGATATACAGCACAAAAAATCCCGGCAGCTCCGCACTCCCCCCCCCGCCCTGAGGCAACGAAAAACGGAAAGGAGCGAAGCCTTCGAAACACTTCGAATCTTCGCCCCTTCCCGTTTATGCGCCTGCGGCGTTCAGCGGATCACCGCACCGCTACGAGCCGAAGTTGTCGTAGATAATATATTATATACAATGGAAATCAAATACTTAGGTTATATCTTGGGAAATCAGGTAACAAACGAGTAACAAAAAGCATAAAACAGCCCCTTTGCTACACAAATCTCGCACAACAAATATACTCAATTTTTATTATATACATATTGTGCAGCTTGTTGCTCTACCTCCTCATCCGTAGACACTCTAATTTGAAGCATCCAGTTTTCTAATTCTTTTTTGTTAAAGTAGGTTGATTTGCCTTTTTTATAATGAGGAACTTGTTTTTTACTGACGAGACAATATAAGCGAGATTTTGACAACCCGGTAAGTAAAGCTGCATCATCCATATTTAAGGCGCTTTTAGCTCCCAACAATAGATACTGCTTTATACTCTTTAATTCTTCATAAATATCTTGTTCCATATCCACCTAATTATTTAAAATGGCAACTCCTGTTGCCGTCCGTCAATATGATCTCTTTCCTTTGTTTTAAACCTCCGCCACGAAATAGGCGGATTCGGTTCCCTGTATTTACCCCGCGTGGCTCGGCGCCTGTCGCGCTGCGCCCGCAAAAACTGGAGCTTCCTCTTCGCTTGGTTGATCCGATGATTGCATATGCCATGTATAATTATCATCAGTTCTTCCCGGCTCAGTTCATTTGTCCATACCGTATAGTCGGCGATAGTTGGCCGCCCTTCCGCCCTTCTCCCCATTTGCTTTTATCGAAATAAGTTGCTACCTTTGGAGTGATGTGTCAAAGGTGGGGCTTGAGAGCGCCACAAACGCAAAGGGCTCCGGATCAGGGAGCCCTTTACATTGCCGGCTTGATTCCGGTAAAGGCGATCATAACTATTATTGCCAGTATTACGACCAGCCAAACTATTATGGTTGTAGGCCTTTCATTATATTGCTTTTTCATAATTTCTTCTCCGTTTTCTCCAGCTCTTCAAGGAGGGCATCGGCGTATGATACGGCATCGGCTGCTACGGCTTCGAATACTGTAAGGTTCTTATTTTTCTGCATTTTATCTTGATTTTGCGAGAATCTCGCTATTTTTTTTCAAAACGGAGCGTCGCAATCTTTGCACGCCCCTCTGTATTTGAATAATACATAGAAGTGTCCGAATAGCCATACCTCCAAATATCTATGGCCTGCGGTGTGCTCGTGACACCAGCATTTCCCCATGCGTATCTTAAATATATTCATACTCATTGCTATTTTACTAATTCGAAAAGTGTTTTATCCTTTGCTATCGTCCCGATTTTCACCCGTTCCGCCTCTTCTTTAGTGTCGAACTTTAATACCATTCCTTCGCGTATTGGGCATCCATTATCCCGCCAAAGTACATAAACCATAAGACACCACTTGCCATCCCAAAACGTGGGCGCCCCGCATATCTCAGCCACGTAAGCATATATTTTACGGGTGACTATTTGACAGATCAAATCGCTCATTTCACCAATTCGAATTCGTAAACCACCACCCACGGGTTCCGATCCCATGTTCCACGGCCGGACACCTTGTCGATAAGCGCGGCGAAGGCTCGCCTGGGTGATTTATAATCACAGATCAAAAATTGTTTTGTGTCTATAAAATAGTATGGGTATTCTAATGCTTGCGAACCTACACGCACTCCTTCCTTTACGCAATCCTCGTCCGAAATATCCTGCAACCGCTCGCAACGGATTCCCGTGATGCGGATTTGGTGAGGCATCAGGTCAGCACGGACGAACATTTTGTTAGTACTTCCGGGCACAAACGCCAAATCCGTAAATTCCTGCACCACATCGTTGTAGCATTGCGACACGGCCACGACTTCGCCGAGCTTATAGCGGGTATACTTCGAGTGCCTGACATCAATAAAATCCCCGTATTCGTTTTCATAAACCAAGGTGTTGCCTCTCGTGTCCCACGTAAGTCCGAAGAACTCATCAGGAATCAACCGTCGCGTCATGGTCTTTCGCCCCTCGATGACCGCATTCGTCAGTCCGTAGCGGTCGTTAAACATTATCTTCTGCATGGTTATTCAGTTTTAAAGTGTACACTTACCTATTATGTTACATTCAGCCCACCCCTCTATTTCGTAAAAATCACCTTCCATATCATAGTACCAAAGTCCGTGTCGTTGAAACATTCTCCTAATTGTCATTACAAAAAGTTCATGAGATTGTGACGAATCCGTTCGTGCCCAAAAACATACAGTGTCGCCGATGTGATATTTAGGTAGTCTAATTTGGTTCATGTCTTCGGCAAATGATCTCCGCAGTAATCCGAGCAGTGATAAATCGCGTCGTCTTTGTCGCACCAACCGTCACCGTCAACATCCTCGTCCTTGAAGTGGCTGCACGTGCCGCATACCTTCGCCCCGTTTTCGGTCTGCTTATTCCATTCAGCCAAAATATCCGCGCTGCATTCCGAACACAACAGCACATCGTCGCGGGTGATGGTATATCCGTCGCAATCAGTACAGATTACATTTTCGCAGTTCTCGCACACTTGAAGTTCCATCCCACATTTGGGGCAATTTTTAATTTCATCCATTGCTATTCTTGTTTGAGGTTGTTAATTCTGTCGATCTCGACTTTCAAATTCATCTCTGCACTACGCACATCCCGTTGCAATTCCTCCAGCCGAGCTATTTGCTCCTCGTCCATCCGCGGGCATCCCCGCAGCCAGCTGTCGTAATTCGGGGTGTTCAGTTTGCCGTCACAAATCCCTCCGACACGCATACAGTAGTCGTAGTACCTGATGTATTCCTCCTCCGGAGCGTCCTGGTCGATGTCCGTCAGCATATCGGCCATGCTCACGAATAGATCGCCGACCTCTGCAATTCCTCCGGGGTCGTCGCCTACCCACGCATCCGGCTCATAATCGTAGCCGTGCTTTTCGCAGAAAGCGGCCAGATAGGCGTTGCAGGCCGCATTGTAATTCAGTCTCAGCTCTTCGCGTGTAAGTTTCATTTTGTGGATAATTTATTGATTCTGTCGATCTCGGCGGCGATAAGGGCGCCAGCCTCGGATAAACACCGGATGGCATGACCGTATTTGCCATCATTAAGGTGTTAGTAAGCCCATCTAAGAATACTTATGCTCAAGGGTATTTTCAAATCTGTCCCCTCCCTTACACATATATTATCTAGCTTATCGGCAATGGTCTCGACGCCTGTTTTCATGCGATTCTATTTCTTTTTTGAGTTCCTCAATTGATTTTCTGAGCCGTTCGTGTATTTCCACGGCGCGATACATAAGCCAAACAGTAACGATTCCGAGGATTGAAAGCAACGCCCACGCTATAATTTCATTCTTCATTTTTTATTACTTTCTTTAAGTTTCACAGCAAGTTGGACGCATTCTTGGATAAATTCCTCGAAATCATTAAGCGACAGCCATACATCATCCTCGCCCATCCCCAGCCTAATATTCCCATTACCAGTAATTTCTACTGACATCTGGCTATCATCAAAACTATCTTTGAATGTCACTTTTGTTTTCATCTTCTCTTCTGTTTTAGCTCCGCAACGCGGAGATTCATGTATATCCTCGCAGCCTCTTCTTTAAGATCATCGGGGGACATTGCAAAATGCCATAGATGCGCATATTCATCCGAACTACACCCATAGCTCATGCCAACAACCGTCCCATCCATATCCTTACGAACTGAATAGATATTTATCTGACAACGCCCCTCCCGCCTCAGTCGGCGCAGTAGTTTGGTTTTCATGCCTCATAGGGATTTGTGGGTAAATCGTGAACGCTGACGGCCAGCCCGGCGCCGATTAGGTCTCGATAGTCTAAATGCAGGCGGTGGAGGAGGTTTAATTCATCAACAGACATGCTCTCCAGTTCCAATTCATACATTTTCCACTTTCCCCAGCCGCTTGAATCGTTTTCAGCGCATTCGACATACTTTGTATCAGTGATAAATCGACGCGATGTTAAATAAGGGTATCTCACTTTTGCAAACTCCACCAGCGGCACGAACGGCTTCCCGTCGTTGTAACCGCGCTCGGTGATCTCCACGTACAGATCGGACATCGGCCGAAGGACGGGATTATACCTCGCGAGCGCGATTCCGTGTTGGGCTATAAATTTAACATCTATCCAACAAATTGCGCCCGTAGGATGTTGCCCAAGCAGGGGATGATCCAAATACCCCGCAATGTCGGTCAGTGTGAGTTCTCGTTTCATCGGTTATTTATGTCAATTATAATCATTTTAGGTCGTTCTTTTTTGACAATTCCAAGCTCCTCAATATCGGAAGCAATGTCACCCCAGCCATCAATGAACGCACGTATTTTTATGTCGTAATTCTCGCAGCCGCTCTCGACCGCCCAGTCGTATAGCTCCTTTGGTGTCATTGTTTTATTTTTTCGGCAAATTGCTATATCCGTTGCTGAACATCCAAATTCCCGCAACAGTAAAAATAACGTGCAGCGCAAACCTCCACCAATCCGCCACCGAGTAGTCGTGTTGCGCTAAGTTTCCCGCAACAAAGGCGATCAACAGTCCGCCTATTGTGTTAAATGATGCTTTTGTCATGGCTCGTCATCGTATTCGAATTCCTCAACCTTCACACTCCCTACATTGGGGTTATTCCGTAGCCGTTCGACAAGGCATCCTTTCGCATACATTACCGCATTAAATTTGTTGAATCCTATTCCTACGGAATCGTCCTCGTCGAACTCCTCTTTGGTGACGTTAATGGTTATCTGCGCCACTACTTTGATTCTGTATCCTTTCATAGTTCATCTTGGTATTTAATTTCCACACTGTCGATCTGCTCCCGCGTGATAGCGATTCGGTGCTTATCCTGAAAGGCCGATATCCTTTTACATACCCTCTTAGATTCGGCCGAGGACAGCATATCGTGATAGTATAGATAACTTTGGCAAAACAAGAGGGCCGCCAATTCCTTGCGCCTTTCGGCCGCTGTTTTCTCTGTTTCCATATCTCCGTCTTATTCTTGAATCTCCCGCCAGCCGAGGATATTTTTAACGTTGATAAGGCGGCTTGTACCCTCAATAGTCCACAAATAGCCACCGGCATCACCGGCAGAAAGCCATGCTGTCGATATGCGGATCAGCCCGGAACCATACCATTTTACCTCCACAACCTTGTAATACTCCGGCAACTCCTCTTTCGGGTCGTGCCAGCGCGTCAGCTCTGCATGTTCGGATTTTCCGAACTGGATAAGCCATTCGAGGACAGAGAAGGTAGGAATACAGCATCCCACACACCCCCGGTCACAATTCTTTCGATCTCCGCAATCTACGCAGATGTTATTTTCGCAAAATGCTTTTGCTCTTTCCTCAATGGTTTTCATTTCTTGGTCAGTTTTTGGATAAACCTCTTTCTCTGATATTCATAATCTGGCTCGCCGCCGTTGATCCACATGTCATCAAATGCCTCCACTGCTTTCCGTCGCATCCGCTCCTCGGCCTCCTGCTCGGCGATTTCGACCGCCCTTATTGCGTCCTTCTTCATCACCGCCCGGGCCTCATGAAACGTTACCCCGTCGATTTGGAAATAAAAATCACTTTCACGGATAATTGCTTTTGCTTTTTCGCTTTTCATATGTTCAGTTTATAGCCGTTAGACACTATCCACTCAATACGGTTGCACAGAAGTTCTATCAGGTTATCGCCCATTTCATCCCCAATATTATCGGCTTCTAATGGGGTAAGTACGGGGGTGTAACAGAATCTCCATCCACCGCCAACCACTGCTTTCAGTGTCAGTTCGTAAGTGTTGTGGGCGTCCTGAATCACATTCGGAAGCACCTTTTCCAGCTGGTCGGCGACAGTAAAGGCGGGGATAAAAGATTCGGGAAATTCTTGATAGGCCAGAATCTTATCCATCTTACACTCCTGCCAAATTTTGAGCTCATAGTTTATTTCGCCCGCTGCACCATGAGCCAATTCCCACACCATGCTCGCCTTATCTGCGGGCACCCCAATCTCGATCAGCCGCTTCGACTGCTCGATGCTCGTTACTTGGTCTGTCATAATTTTTGCTGTTTTATAATAAACTCCATGGGATTAGGCATGCAATCTGTATCATAAGATCGGCATTCTGTTATTGATTTACCTCGGTAGTTACAGCGTTGAGCCTTTGCACGACGAGAAGCAATACTTTGTTTTACGGCTACGCTGTCGTATCCTAAGTTCCATCCCCTACGACGTAACTCTAAATTTTCTATGCTCACATTTCGCAGATTGCCGTCGAGATGATGCACAACATAACCATCGGGTATTGCCCCGAAAGTAATCTCCCAGATATGGCGAGCCACATTACGTAGCTTTCCGTCTATTCTTTTAATCAGAACACCTTTAGCCAAATATCCTTGGGTATTTTTACGTCGATGCACACGCGCTGCTGTGCATTTAGACAAAGCCGCCATGCTCATCCAGTCCCGCTGGCGACGTCCTTTATTATGAGGCACATGACCTGATTTATATTTACCTTTATTGGGCATAGCAGCTATTTTATGAAGATGCAATTTAGACTTGTTCAATCCCAAGCGAGATGCTTTGTTAGCAATGGAATTCACAGAACGACCGAGCAGAATAGATATATTGGAATTCTGCATGTCAGAATAAAGTTCCTTGAGCATCGCCTCCTCTTGTGGAGAGTATTTTATATTCGTTTTTTTCATCTTTCAATCGAATTATTTGTGAAAAACAAAGGGGATTATTTAATATGTTTGCTACTAAGTATATGGACGAGCACTCTTCTGTTAAAGTATCTTCATGAAATACAACACCTTGAATACCACGAACGCTGAGATTGAATAATAAAAAAGGAATGCTGCGACTTGATTTTTCAGAACAAATGTAAATGTGATCAATAGGACTGTAATTAAATAGCGAATAATTGTTACGCGATCTCCACCAATGACGTATCAACAGAGACCCGGTGCCGGCAGAGGGCTCATAGGTGATTTTGGCTGAATCTGACGAAGATATACGCAACAGGACATCCGAAATAGATTTTGGCGTAAAGTCCTGTTTCAAATCCTTGCGTTGTGCGTACAAGCTCTGATAAAAATCATAAAACCAATCATAGCTTAAATCATTCGCATACATATCACATATAGCCCGGTAAATAGGGTCCCGGTCGGAATCGCCGTAAAAAAGAACTTCATTTAGGCGATATGGAATAGAATCTACGGTTTCGGCTCCCAATATGTCACATAGCTGTTTCATCAATTCAAATACTTTTTATGGCTTGATTTCACATTTTCAACATCCGTAATAGCATACAACGTCGTTGTTTCAATGTTCGAATGACCTAATAATTTTTGTACTTGATCTATCGGCATTCCGCGGCTCAAAGCCATGGATGCGGTAGTCCGCCTGAAACGATGCGGATGTACGTCTGAGACACCGGCCCGCTTCCCTATATCATGCAGAACCTGCCGAACATAAGATGTGGATATATGATTCGATGACCGAGATGCAGGAAAAAGGTAACAATCTACGTGACCATGTGACATATGTGCCAGAACGGCCCGTTTCGCTTTGGCATTTAAATACACATAGCGTTCTTTACCGCCCTTCCCCAAAACCTTCATTTGCATATTCTGAAAATCTATATCCCTAATGCGTATTTGAACCAACTCCGAACAGCGAATCCCTGTTGAATAAAGAAGTTCTACCAGAGCATGTTCAAAATTATTTCTGACAGAACCCCGGATAGCTTCCATATCGTCATCCGTAAAGGGTTCCTTTACTCGTTTATCAACTCGAATAGATTTTATTTTAAGCATCGGATTGACCTGAACATATCCCTCTGATGATGCCCATGAAAAAAAAGACGATAATACACGTCGTTCATTATTCAGTGTTACTTTACTGACTTTGCCCAAAACACTACGCATGGCCAAATACCACCGCACAACATCCGAACTGATGCATTTAAGTGATTGATTCGGAAACTGGGTGGTCGTCGAGGCGAAAAACTGCTTTAAAATTTGATGGTAATACGCTATTGAACGAGGACTGAATCCTTCGACCGACTTGGCAACTAAAAAATTCTGAACGACAAATTGTGCTTCGGAAATACATTCCGGTTGATACGAAACTATAGAGGTTGAATGTTTTTCAATACGATAATCTGAGCAAACAAGTAAGAGGGATTCAACAATACGGCATACTTGATCCGTGGTAAAAAATCCCAAAAGCTCATGTTTTATCCGAGAAATATACTCTTCTTGACAACTCATTATTTGATTGTTATCCATCTTTTATTCGTTAAAGGTTAACTGAGGGGACTGGCGTGACTGCAAAACTTATCTGCCAAATACTAAAATGGCGGCATCTCTTGAGTGCTCCGAGGTATTCCCCTGCCACTTCGTAAGAGCTTTGAATTGTGCTGCGGATAGTTTAGTACGATTATTCTTAGGAGCAATCATCCGATATTGCAGGCCTTGCTCCTTGCACCAACCCTCCCAAATTGATGCATCTCGACAAACGCTTCCGGCTCCCTTCAGGCGCTCTCGTCCCGTATTGCCAAACCATTTGCGTTGGCGAGCATCTTCGATGAACAGTCGAATACTATCTTTGCCCCGAATGTCGGAGATCATTTTCACGCGCTCCATTGCCTGGGTGATCGTCATGGTACTCACTTCCGCGAGGTATTTTGTGTCCGAATGCCATACCGCGAAGCCTGTATGTACTCCCGTATCAATGCCTATGTACGTCATAGTTCGTTCATAGATTAAAAAGCCATCCTATCTCTTTCCACTCCTCGGCGGTCAGCAGCTCGCCCCGGCGTTCCCGCTCGGCGCGCTCCTCCTCCCTCTTTAGCTTCTCGGTTTTGTGGCGGTCGCGTTCGATGCGTGCCAGTCGGTCGGCTCGATATTCGAGAAACACCTGCAACGCCTCAGTGATGACAAGCGGATCTACCGTGCCGTAGAAATGCCCGTAATGCCCCGCCTTGAAACGCTGGAAAAAAAGCATCAACTCTGATAGTTTCAGATAACCGAAGTTGTCTGCTATGACTGCTGCCACTGCGTCGGTGATACGAGAAAACTCCTCCTTGCCTTTCACGCCGCAGAAGTTCACGAGGTCGGTGAGCTGAATATCCAGCCACGAATCGAGCGTATCCCCACCGTAGGCTTTCCGCACCTGACGCAGGGAAGGCGCATCCCCCGTGAAGCAACGGTCGATATTCGCGGCGCAATAGCGCTGCACGCCGGGGTTAAAACGCTTAAGCATCACCGCCGCCGTCCGTCCCCATTTCCCGCGCCATTGTGCGAGCAAGGCGCGCTCTGACCCGCTCTTCGCAACGGCGCATGAGCTCGTCGCTGGTAATGTCGCAATGAGCGACCCGATTATCTGCATTTCTGCCATAGTCGTTTGTCGTTTTCAGCGGGAATATCCCCGCCCAGTTATTAGCCTTGGACTGCTCGATAATCTCTCGGGCAGTATCCGCATTGCCCCCGGAAAGTTCCATAAGCCGCGCATAGAAGCTCTCGAAGCCCCGCTGTCGATAGGTCTGTCCGCGTTCAGACTTGTAGGCAAGCCAATCCGCCACAATGGGCTGGAACGTAGGTTCGACAGATGATAAGTTGAGTTCTTTTCTTTTTCGCGCAACTTTTTCTTTTTTTCCAGAAAGAGCTTTATCGAAATCAAACGAAGAGTTGATAGCCTCTTTCCCCGTTTCGGGGGATTGAGGGGGAATATCTTCGACGTAAGGAGAAGATATATTTACTTTACTTTGCGGGGTTATTGTATGCAATAACTCACTTGCAACGGGGTTATTGCATGCAGAAACTAAGACATAAGGTAATTTAGCCCCCGTATTGCGTCTTTTGGTTATCGCAAAAAATCGCTTCTGAATTCCTCGACTCGTTAAAACCTTCACCGAGTTAAAGAGGGATTCATCGAAAAATCCCCATTTAACCAAGCGGTTTATTATTTGGTCAAGTAGTTTAGGACTTATCCCCGGAAGGTCTCGAAGCATTTTATATTTCATCGGTTCATTCCACAATATGAAGTATCCGTTTCGGTATACCGCACAAAGCAGCTTGATAACAGCGATGTCGCCCTTGATCCCAAATTCTCCGGAAATAGCAGCCATTTTCTCGTCTGCAAAAAAAGCCGCATCCGATCAAGAGCGCAATCTAAAGGAGCTCACCAAGCAATTGCAAAAGCTCCGGGATGATGCATTGCAGGCCGAAGTAGATTCTATGAAGGAGGGCACGGCCAAGAAACTCGCGCAAATAGACCTTGACTACCAGAAACGCGCCCGTGCCATACAGGAGGCAGAGGAGCGCATCAGGGAGTTGCAAGGTGGGGAATTGACCAAGGGGCAGCAAGCCCAAATAAAAGCCTTGAACGATGCCAATAATGCCCAGCGTACTGAAGAACGGGCAAGCGTTTCTTCTATTTCGATAAGCCCCGAAGGGTTGGCATCTACAATCAATAAGAATATACAATCTTGGGACGAGTATTTGAAAGCGTATGGAACCTTCCGGGAAAAACTACAAGCTACAAAAGACATTTACGACCGTAAGATCGAAAATGCTGGCAGCATTGGAGAGCGGAAGGCACTTGAAGCCGAGCGAGATGCAGCAGTAGCAGAAATTGAAGTACAAGCCGGGCAATGGGTGCGAGAATTGACAGGCAAGACCATGGATGAATTATCCGCCCTGAAAGCAGAGCTGGAGGCATCGCTACAAGCACTGGAATCCGAATATAATGCCCTCGATTCATCAGATAGTGCCCAAGGACAGAAATTGCGCGGTGAGATCAATCAGACGCAAGCAAAAATTAATGCAGTAGATAAAGCTGCTTCGAGTACAAAATTAGCCCCCAAAGATAATGCGATCAAGAAATGGCAGCGATTAGAGAGGACACTCGGTGATATTGCAGATGGATTCGAGGGTATTGGTGATGCCGTTGGGGGCACTACTGGCGAAGTCATTAGTGCGGCGGGCGAAATTGCAACTAATGCAGCCAGTATGATTAGCAGCATTGTCACTCTTACTGAATCGTCGGCGGCAGCTATTACAACGACATCAACAACCGCCGCCAGTGCGATCAAAGCTGTTGAGCGAGCATCCGTTATTCTTGCTATTATTCAAGCGGTATTGACAATAGCAACTAAAATAGCCAGCCTATTTAATAATGATGATGAAAAACAAGCGGAAATAGACCGACTGCAAGGTAGAATTGAGCAACTGCAATGGGAATTGGATAATGCCAATGCAATTCGGCTCCAAGAAAATTCTTTTAATGCTATTCAGAAGGTAAAAGACGCTTATAATGATGCGACGAAAGCGATATTGAGCGCATACGGAAAACTAAGCCCCTTCGGGGAAGCCATCGTTAAGCGAATCAATGCGGCTAAAATAGAAGAAAAGGCAATCAAAAGTATAGCAGATGCCTATTCAAACCTTAAATATACAGACAGCAATCTTCTGGGGGGAAATAAGTTTAGTGATACCCGAGATAAACTTAACAATCTTGCAGAACAGCAGTTGTTGCTTCAAAAGCAGATTAATGCAGAGAACGACAAGAAAAAAACGGACAAATCAAAGATAAAAGAATGGGAACGTCAAATTCAAGAACTTGGAGAAGAAGCTGCTGAAGTGATTAACGAGATCGTCGAAACCATTATTGGCGGCACGGCGGAAGAAATCGCAAAGGAACTTGGAGATGCGTTTATAGACGCATTTATGGAAGGCGAGAATGCGGCCGAAGCGTGGGGCGAAAAGGTGGATGAGATTGTCGCAAACATCGTTAGACAAATGCTTATAAGCAGGTTTCTTGAGGAAGAAATCGGTAAAGTATTCGATAAATATAAGGCTAAATGGTTTAAGGATGGCGTTTTTCTGGGGATGGAAAATGTTACCGACTCCATGAGCGGCTTTGCGGATGATCTTAACAAGGTTGGAGAGACATTTCAAGCTGTCTGGGACAGTCTTTCTGCTGAAACAAAAGAGTTGCTTGGAAATGCCGGAGCAGCCGACCAAGAGGCTACATCTCGCGGTTTTCAGGCTATGTCTCAAGATACCGGCGACGAGTTAAACGGCCGATTTACGGACATTCAAGGCAAGGTTACCGACATCCGCGGCTATGTAATGGCGCAGACGCAATCAATAATTGGTCTTTTAACATCTATGGCCAATATTGAAACAGCCATGTACGCAAGCGTACAGGTAAATAATGAGTTGCTCCGGTATGCTGTGATGACCTACATGGAAATCGTGGAAATAAATGGCAATACAGCAGCCATGAGAGTTGCATTACAAGGCATCCAAGAAGATATTGCGGCGATTAAACGTAACACGAGTGAATTGTAACCATGAAGATTGAAAAAGACATATCAGACCTAAGCAAGTTCATCGACGGCATTCAAGGTGAGGTCGTGGATTTCATGGATGAGAAAGCACGGGAGGCATTAATAAGACAGAAAGAAGCTCGGCTACTATCTGGCAAACGCGACTACCTAAACCACACATGGAACTTACGCAGCGCCCTTGGTTACGTAGTTACTTATGAAGGCAAAGAAAAACGGCGATTTATTGGCGACCAAAATCATCCAGATCCGACGGCGGCCATTGAAACCAATAAAGTACTCAACGAAGAAAATAAAGCCGGAACAAGCATTATTTTCGCAGATGGCATGTACTACGCCGGCTTTGTCAGCTCTAAAGGTTATGATGTGATAGATACAGCCGAATTATTTTTAGATAAAGCATTAAACGGAAGAAAATGAAAAGGGATTTACTCATAAACGGCTACGATGCCTATGCAATGGGTATCACAATGGGATCGGGTTTCATTGCAAGTCTGAGAACGCCGGCAAGCCTCAAAGATTTTGTAGAGAATGACGACCCAAAAAAGAATGGCAAGCAGGTAATTTACCCCGAAGAACCGAAAGTTGCCGCCCGCGATCTGACGCTAACATTCGTGATCTTCGGTGACACGCTCGCAGAGCACACGGCGAACTACAACAGTTTTATAGAACTACTAAAAAGAGGCAAAATGGACATCAGCGTCCCTTCAATATCTGCGGATATTTACCATTTGACCTACATGGGCAATTCAGGCAGCTACATGATATCCGCAGACCTTACCACCTCACAACTGACAGTAAAATTCAATGAACCCAACCCGGCAAACAGGGTCGCAGAAACAGAAAATATATGACAACCCAACACAATAAGAGTGTAGATGCCATACGGGCGATGGCACTACAAACGGGCGCTTGTAAAAAGATAAACCGCGTCCAAGACTTCCCCGAGCTAATCAAACTGATGTTTACCCCACAAGGGATCGAGTTCTGCCAAGACCACAACTTCCCCTCGGTCGAAGTGTTCAGGGAAAACCGAAGCAATCTTCAAGGATTGGAAGTATATGTCGACGCTGGCGACATCACGCTAAAGGGCAAAGAATATGTATGCCTGGTCGGTGATACGAAGGCCACTATCGAGGCTTCCGGGGCTAAATTCACACATACAATCATATTGATGCACGGCGCACGAGCCCAGATCAACGCAAAAGACTATGCCGTGCTGAATATCGTAAATATCAGCGGGGAGTATTCGGTAAATAAGGATGGAACTGTTATTGTGTTATAAAGATAAAAGTGTTACACCCCGATGAACCCCTATTTTTACTTATATCTAAGGCGAGAATCAGATTTAAATAGAACTTGAAAATCATTATATGGGATTTCAAAATAACATGAATCAATCAGTTTATAGTTGGCATCGGGATATACCCGAAATCTAACCACGTCTTTACCCTCACTTTTAACTCGTTTTATAGTCATAATTAGGCTCGTAAGGTACAACTCATATCCTTGTTCAATATCTTTTATAAAAGATGAATAACTACGCTTTATATCATCTAAAAATACTGAGAATGAATATCCTACATCTCCTTTAAATGCATAATCCGTAAATTTAGAAAATATTTTAAGTGTTTCTCCATATTGTATATTCTTCATCGCCTCATAATCTGAATCCGTAATTAATGCAGATTTTAGCGACTTATAATAAGTCCATTCTAATTTCAAATTGGGATATTTAAATCGTCCATCCCAATAATCGATAAATAAAAATGTTAAACTATCAATTTTGCCGAAAAATATTGAATTAAAATTTGAGCTAAATTTCCCTTCTCCATAATATGGGCGATCTGTGTTTATTCTACTCTCCCATTTCCCTTTTTTAGGATTACGCTCCCAAAATAAAGCATATCTTATTTCCTTCGATTTATATGTTAGTGATGTAGGTTTCTCATCTATCCTATCCTGAGCAACAACGGTTGTTGCTAATACAACTAACAAGGAGAACCAAATTTTCTTCATATAGCACTATTATAACAAATTTAACCACATAAGTCTCCGAATTCGGGGACAATCAAACCAAATAAAATATTAAAATCTAAATCCCGCTTGTATTAAGAATGCGCCCATATTAGATGGGCCGTAAGTGCCGTTTTCTTGGATATTGTCGGCGATACCCAAAGATTGATACCCGATATTTATAAAAACACCTAATGTGGGGGCCACAGAAAAATCAACACCCAAACCGCCGGCTCCATAAAATCCTTTTTCATCGCCAAAACCATATCCGAGATTAGCAAATATATACGGTGCTATTTTGCTTTTAGTTAGGTATCCTTTTATATCTGCAAATACGGGAATTGTTGCGTGCCCATTATCTAATAATGCCAATCCAGCGCCTGCACCTAAAAAAAGATTAGGAATAATTCGGGCACCATGTATAGTTTCAATATAAAATCTATCCATTTGATAATCACCCATCCCGAAACCATAACCAATGTTCACCTCGCCTTGGTATCGCGGCGAGTTTTGTGCTTTGGCATAAGCGCATAAAACAGCGAATAATAACAGTAGTAAATACTTCTTCATACAATAAATTTTAGTGAGTTAGTAAATCAAATTTACAATTTCAAATTGGAATATCCAAAAAAAGCGAGGAGTGATTTTCGCCACCCCTCGCCTCATGTTTTAATGTTGCCTCTCCTTTGTCGCACGTTATGCGCGTATTTGTGCCAAATCGCGGCCTATCTGCCGCAAGGCATCTAATATTTCCTCCGTGCGTTTCTCAGATGGTTTTTTGGTGCCGTAAATATATTTCGACAACAAACTTTTGTGAATACCTATCGTGCGGGCAATCTCCGACACATTCAACTGCGGGAACCGACGGAATACATCCCCTATCACATTATTTGTGTCCGGTTCATCCGTGGCGTAGAAACTCGACAGGTGTATATCTTCGTCGATCTCCTCCCAGCGGATAGCATCCCCAAACTTGTTTATTTTCCACGCCTCGCGCTGGTCGTCGGTAGCTTCTTCGAGCATGGGGAATGCTTCCAAGGGACGCGAATAAATTTCACCCGAATTGGTCGCTACATATATGCGACCGTATTCGAACCATATTTTTACTACCCTTTTCACGCTCCTATATTTAATTCCCTATATTATATAGAAATTCGGGTGCAAAATCTGCACCATTGTACCATTCTATCGTACCGCCAGTTAGTCCGAATTGTATAAAGTTGCGTTTGTCTTTCAGAGGCTCAAACATCACACCTTTCAACAGGGGAAATATATCTACATCTTTGGTTACGCCATTACTGAACCGAAGCCTAAGAATATAATTCCTGACATATTCTACATCTTCTATCGAGAGAATTCCAAAATTATCTTTCATGATTAGTTTATTTTAGTGGTTCTATCTTATTCGGCTGCTCTCCGTTCACCAATTTCTCCCAATTGTTTTTTAACTCCGATTCGTGAAGCGAAAGCCATTCAAATACCATTTTAGCGACACGAATAGGTAAATACCCCTGAATGGCTGGTTGATCAAGCGTTATTATAGCTCTGTAATCACCATATTTAACATGAAAATGCGGAGGATTGTGGTCATCCCAAAACATCAAAATAATGATACCGTAAAATCTACATATTTCGGGCATATTGTTATAGGTTTTATCTACTGCAAATATAAGTCCAAAAATTTAGACCCGCAAATGAAAGTAGAAATATTTTACCGTTTGGTCTAATGACCATGCTGGACAAATAAAAAAACCGAGGAAGATACCTCGGCTGTAAAAAATTGATACCTATTATCTATTTTGTTTTGATTTGAAAAATATGAAGACACCAGCAACTGCAGCAATAGATCCCACTGCAATAGATCCTGCAACCGTATCGAATCCCTTATACAAGGCATAAAGTACTGACCCGGAGAGAACCAATACCGATAAGAAAGCAAATGTGATACCTAAATAAGTCGTACGAATGGCATTCTTGGTCATTGCATTTTCTGTATCGTGTCGATGCACCATTTCTTTTTCAGCCATCGTTATAATGCGTTCCGCAGCTCCCGGAACAATCTGATCGTATTTGGCCAACGTTTCGGGGTGCGGAAGAGGCCCTGAATAATGATGCTGCAACTGAACGTGCTGAACGTTGTCAGCAGGACTTATATTTTTCATATGCTCTCCGGATGTCGTTGCCCACATTATACCAATCCTGCGTCATATTCTCAAGGTCAGTTTTTGCCTGACGTTGTTTGCGGCACCTCTCTATCGGATTGGATTCCAACGAAAAGAAATGCAAAACGCTGTCTATAAATATAATCAAAAGGCTTTTCATAATAAACATCTTTTCTATGCAAATATACTTTTTTATTAATAAACTGCAAAAAGCGTACTGTTATTGTATCTGCACTAACGAAGTGGGAGAAATAAAAACCGAGGCATTTGCCTCGGCTCTATTATTCAAAAGAAAGTTTATTTCATCTTTTCTTGCATTTAATTTCAACGCTATCGCCGTCCATCGTCATTGTCATCTCTGCGACATTATCCGATAGACTATGAATATTGTATCGCGCATATTCAGTGTTTTCTATATAACAAATAATCGTCGTTCCTTTAGCCTTATAAGTTCCGCTCCCATTGCCGAAATACCCACTTCCATAATAGGTACCATCTGAATTAAATGTAGCTGATGCATGGAACTGATCGAATATAGACGATGTAATATCCAGCCAGCTACCATCCTTCTGCTTTAGATGGGTAATATCCCACGTTCCGTATATGGCGTCGCCATATTTGAAATTGGGCTCGTCATCATCCGAACACCCTACAAAAGCAACCGAGGCAATAGCCACACACAAGAGTAAAAACTTTTTCATACTTCTAATTGTATTGGTTAGTGCCGCAAAATTATAAAATTCCCCCCCCCGCCAAATTTTGGAAGTAAAATTTACTCCTGATGTAAAAAATAGTGCAAAATCCTTTGTGAATTAAAAATAATTTCCCATATTTGTAACGCTTACATAAACTCAAGAGTGCACAAGATGCACCATTATTGGTGCTTTTTTTGTGTCGGAAATTGAACATACGAACGGGTAACCCTGTGGCGTTGCTGTAATGGCGCGCCAACCTCTTGAGTAAAGATGTAAGCAGCAGGTAGTACCCGTTCGTTTTTTTTTGTTTTATTAAATGCTTACATCTATGAAAAAACAATCGCTTCCGGAAACGGATTATCAAACTCGCTGCATCGAAGCCGAGCGAAAAGCACGAGATTTCGAAAGCGCCTACTTCAAGGCAGAAGAGCGCTACTCCAACCTAATGGACGCCTATATCAAACTACAAGGTTACTATCTTGAATTGCTGGGCGCTGAAAAATCACCCCGCAACAAAATCAAAGAGATCGACCCGTTTATTCTGGTCAAGATGGGCCGCGGGATGAATGTCGCACAATGTAAATAGACCAACAGCTATGAACAATATACAAATCTTCAATAATGAACAGTTCGGGCGTGTACGGATTATTATGTCCGACGAAAACAAGCCGATGTTTCTTGCGAATGATGTAGCGAGATCATTAGGATATATGCGGACAGCGGATGCAATTTCAACACATTGTAAAGGGGTCGCCATTTTGCCGACCCCTACCGATGGCGGCATTCAAAGGGTGAAATACATCCCCGAATCCGACGTTTACCGTCTTGTCATGCGGTCGAAGCTCCCGCAGGCCGAACAGTTCCAGGACTGGGTATGCGATGAAGTTCTCCCCACGATCCGCAAGACTGGCGGATACATGTCGGCCAAAGAGACGGACACGCCCGAAATGATAATGGCACGTGCCGTGCTGGTAGCCAATGACACTATAGCCCGCCAGAAGCAACAGTTGGAGCAGGCACACAAGCAGGTCGCAGCGCTCGCCCCGAAAGCCGAACTAATGGATAAAGTACTGGACACAGACCAGAAGATCGACGTCGGGCAGGCGGCAAAGATTTTGAACCTTCCCTTCGGCCGCAACACGCTCTTTCAACGGCTCCGTGAACGCGGTATATTCTTCTGCAATCGCAATGAGCCTAAGCAAGAGTATATTAACCGTGGTTATTTCGAGTTAAAGGAGAAGTTAATAGATCGCAACAACCACGAATCGTTCACGGTTATAAAAGTCCTCGTGACGCAGAAAGGGTTGGATTTCCTCGCAAGACAATTCGAAGTAGTCCAAACGCCAAAGAAGATGGCACCGATAAAGTAACCCCCATATACCACTATTTCCACACCACGTTGGGGGCGCCTCGCAGAAATGCGGGGCGTTTTTATGTGGTGTCACATGCAATATAAACAGCACGAAGTGCGTTTTCGTATATAAATTGGGCTATTGTAAAAAATATTGCGTAATTTTGCAATGTGGCACATATTTTTATATATTTGTATAATATAAGGAGGTTCGGCTATGGCGACACCGGTTTTTAATTCTGAAAAATCTTTACAGGCTGTCCTGTATATTGCGAACAGGGTGGAGCGTAAAGATTTCCATAAAATTTTTAAAGTGCTCTACTTTGCAGATCGGGAGCACTTGATAAAGTATGGCCGTCCGATTACTGGTGATACCTATATTGCGATGAAAGACGGGCCGGTTCCGTCAAAGATTGATGATATATTCAAAGCTGTACGCGGAGATAGCTATTTTGCCAAGTATGCAGATATAGCGAAGTTTTCTGAATTATTCAGTGTCCACGATTGGTATTTTATTTTACCAAAAAAAGAAGCTAATTTATATTATCTTTCAAAGACAGACATTGCCGAACTTGACGATTCAATAGCCAAATATGGCTCAATGGCATGGGAAGAATTGCGTGAAAAATCGCATGATTACGCATGGCATGCCACTGCGAAAGATCGTCCGATTGCCGTTGCTGATATTATGCGAGAGGATGGGGCTGATGAAGAATTTATCAACCATGTTACTTCATTAATGGACTTCCAAAAGGCTTGTTTGTAATATGGATATTTCCCCATTGGCCCATGCTTTTATAAAAAGAGGTGCTATACTCCATTCTGATGAATTCGACTACGTCGATCATGGAAAGATGTTTGTTGTAATGGGAGAGGATGATACGCAATTATACGGCTTCTTTTTTATAAACTCCGACATCAATCCTAAAATTTGGAAAGACGAGAAAGCATTGAGTATGCAAATGCAACTCAAGAAGAGCAACTATCCTGATATACTCAAATACGATTCGTTTCTCGGCTGCCAATCTCTACTCCATATTTCGAAATCTGAACTTATAAATCAATTTTCGGACGGCAGAACGCAATATATTGGTGATTTAGTAGAAGATGATATTAATATGGCGCTTGAAGCGGTTCGACGGTCTGATTTGTATTCTGACTACGAGAAAGATACATTCTTTAAATAAATTGTGATAGACATGGGTGTAGACGCCTAAAATAATGGATCATTTTGTTATAGACGTACGGGTCTATCCGTATAATGTGTAAATTGAAACATCTGTATAGAGCCCTAAATAGTTATTTTAGGGCTCAATTTTATTTTACGATTAATTTTAAGTCCCAAAACATATGTTCGGGCAGGGAGAAATCCCTGCTTTTTTATTGATATTTTTACTGCTCCTCATTGTTATTAAAATGCACAGACGCACATTTGCATCAGAGGCTTGAGAAATCGTCGAGCCCTTGATGACATAATGGTTATTTATTCTCCGACAGGAACAGAAATATTGGACGCGCCGGTCACCAAAGAGGCTATCATCAAATATGTCCTCATGGGTGACTACTATATCGAACTGCCCTTTAATCTCCTTGAACCAACGACATTTGCTCGTGGTTCCTACATCACATATAAAGGCCGTAAGTTCGAGATTATGTCCACGGTGCGCCCGGAGTTCAACAATAAGACCGGCGGCTATAAATATACGCTCAAATTCGAGGCTCAGCAAAACCACATGAAGCGTTTCGTGTGCTTCTGGCTGGGTGGGGACAATCCCGAAGCCGTATTTCACAACACCACAGACCTCGAATCTTTCGCGGCGTTGATCGTCGCCAACATGAACAAGCAGCTCGGAAGTGAAAACTGGCAGGTTGGCACGATCACGGTTGACAATCCTAAAGCTGCTAAGCTCGTATCATTCAATGGCGATAAGTGCTGGGACATCCTCAATACGATTGCCGAGACCTTTGAGACGGAATGGTGGACAGAGGAAAACGGCGACCTCGTATCGTTATGCTTTGGCAAACTGGACTTCGGATCTCCCGAAGAGTTCAGACAGGGGAATGTAGTGAAAAACATTCCCGCAAAGAAAGGGGATGATTCGAGCTACGGCACCCGGTTCTACGTCTTTGGCTCTACTCGCAATCTTACAAGCGACTATGGGCAAGCTCCGCAAGGAGGTGAAACGAATCATGTATCTGAAATTCGGCTTCGCCTGCCGGACGGACAGCGGTATATCGACGCAATACCTGGTCTTTCGGGAAGCGACATTGTGGAGCAGGTCGTGTTCTTCGATGACATATACCCCAAGAATACGGAGACTGTCACCAGCATTGAGACCGTAGACCGGGAGATCATCGAAGGGCAAACGGATAAGGCGTATGTCATGTACTGCAAAGACACGCCGTTCCGGCCTTCGGACATGATTAAAGGCGAAACCCTAGGTGCTACCTTCACGAGCGGCAGTCTTATGGGGCGGGATTTTGAGCTAAGTATAAACTACAAACCAGAGACGTGGAAACCGGAGGATGGATTTGATAAGAAGTTCGAGATCATCGCGCAAGTAGAATCATCCGGTGAAAGCCAACTTATCATCCCCAACGAAAGCCTGCATCCCGAGCCTGGAGATACGTTTGTCATAACAGGCGTAAAACTACCTAAAGAAAGGATCGAGGAGGCTGAAAAGGAGCTCTTGAAGGCCGGGGAATCATATGCCGCGAAACACAGCAGCGACACGGACGTATACGACTGCGAAACCAATCCCGTATACTGTCAGGAAAACAAAAAGAATTACGATGCAGGACAGGCGGTTCGCCTTGTGGATCCACGCTTCGGAGAAAGCGGCCGCTTATCACGCATCCAGGGATACGAAAAGAAACTCTATAATGAGTATATCGCCACATATACGGTAGGCGACAATACGGCATATTCCCGTATCGGCAACATTGAATCGGAGGTGAAGGCAAACCTGTACGCACAGCGCATAGGCGTTACCGAATCGGGAGCTTCAATTTATCTTATCACCCGCTACGATTCCACTGCCGCCGCAGACTACAATGCCTATTCCGCCAAGCGTGCGCTATGGGAATTCGCCAGCAAACAGTTCCCGGACACATTCAAAGGTAAAATGACCTTTGACGACGGTGCCCTGTTCGGGAACTTCGCATCCGGGATGACAGGCTTGGGCGGCATGATTGACAAGAAAGGGAACGCAGAGATGCAGAGCCTGAAACTTCGGGGATTCCTGGAGGTACCGGAACTCCGCTACAACCGTGTCGAAATATCCATGGGCGATACGTGGTATGCTCCAAGTGCCGGGATCATCGAAAGCGTCGACACCACGGCCCAAACCATCACCCTCAAGCTCGAAGAAGGCGAGATCGGAAGTCCTCGGGTCGGGGATATATGTATGGGCATCTTCCACAATTTGAACACTTCGGAGAATGCAAGCGCGGATTATGACGACGGCCGTGGCAACAGGCGCTTTGCCGGGTTCGCCACCTGCTATTTCCGCATCACCGAGGAGCTGGACACTACAACTTACAAGACCTTCAAGTATCAACTACGCCCGGTATCGGGAGCTTACCCCACCCAATATCATCCGGCGGCGTCGATGACCTTCGTGGGCTATGGCTCCTTCTCGAATGAGGATCGGCAGACCTCCCGCTATGAAACCCGGACATACCAGCGTTATTTAACGGGAGTTTCCGATTGGGAGTTCACTGCGTCCAATATCGCCGCGCAATATGGCGACCTGTCAAACCTGTCCGTATTCGGGATAGAGATGAGGGGGTATTCGGCATACCTGAACAACATCTATATGTCGGGCGTCATCCAGCAATTCACGCCCGGCGGCGAAGAGGTGCCCACGATCATAGACCGCGGAGTGTGGAGCGCCACGGAAACATACAACCGCAACGACGACGTATATTGGAACAACGGACATTGGCGCTGTCTGGTCGACGGCACCACGACAGAGCCCGACAAGGATGCCGAGGAGTGGGTATACTTAGGCGGATACGGGGTGCTCGAAACGGTCAGCATATTCAAAAAGTCCGAGAACGAACCGGCGAAACCCACGGAGCTTAAAATACCGCCCGAAGGCTGGACTGCGGAGACGCTCCCGATGTCGGATCAACGTCCTACATGGATGTGTACCGGCACCGTTGTCGACGGGGAGGTCAAATCATGGTCTGCCCCTCAGCGCGTATCGGGCGAACCGGGAAACTGGACATCCTATGTATTTAAAAATAGCGATACGGAGCCAGCAAAGCCGACATCCTCCGACCCCATTCCGTCCGGATGGAATGACGCGCCCACTGGTGTCGGTATATGGTGGATGTCCAAGGCTACGATAGACGCATCGACCGGAAAGGCCGGGGCGTGGTCGACGCCTATCCGCGTAACGGGCGAGGATGGGGAGCCGGGGCCGCATACTGACTTCAAATACGCCAAGAATAACAGCACCACCACGGCGCCGGCGCTGGTCAAAACGGATCGCACCCCCGCAGGTTGGAGCGACACCCCGCCGTCGCTCTCTTCGGGTGAATATCTGTGGATGACCCAGGCAGAAATAGACGCCAACAATAGTCTGTTGCACCCGACGGTAGGCTGGGCAACTCCGGTACGCATATCGGGAGAGCAGGGCCCTAAAGGTGATGACGGCGCCCCCGGCGAAGACGGCGCTCCCGGCAAGGATGGCTTGCAGGGTTGCATAATCCGCCTCACGGAATGGGCATCGGGAGTGGAATACCGCAATGACCTCGACCTTGTCTCCAATGGCCCCAGATACATAGACATAGTTACGATCTATGCGAACAACAAACAGCTGAAATTCCAGTGCAGCCAGACGCACACTTCGTCTGCTTCCAACAAACCGGCGGCGGGATCCGCGTCGGCATATTGGCAACAACTCAACGACATGGTGCCGATATATACGCCCCTGTTGTTCGCAGAGAATGCCGTCATCAACTTCCTGCAAGGTATGGAGTTCGTGGTGCACAACTCCAAGACAGACATTTCCGTGAATACTATCATCGCAGGGCTCGTGGGTGGCGATATTCCCCTGTTCGTCGGGAGCAACACGCCGTCGAATGCGCCGTTCAGGGTTGCTAAGGACGGGGCATTCGTGGCCACCAAAGCCGATATTACAGGGACTATCAACGCATCGAGCGGAACGATAGGCAACTTTACAATTGACGAAGGAGCATTAAAATCCACAGACAGCTTCGGTGATATGCTTCTATCTTCCAATCTGATTAAGTTTACAGGCAGTAAGACTAATCTTTATCTTGGAGTCGACACCTGGCCGGGATCAACGGGTGGTGCCCTCTATGGGCCTATAAGAGCAGAAGTAAGCCGCAGCGCAGCCGGCGGCACGGCAGGCAATTACGGAGTGTATATAAATGTCACCGGAGCAGCATTATCGGATGGAACCACTACCGCTGCACGTCAGTCCGGAAACCATGCCTTATATATCCCAGAGGGGGTCATAACGGGTTTCAGGCTGAGGAATGTGCGAACCTCTTCCAATAGAACCCTGACCGACATGGACAGCGTGGTGTTCAGTACGGCTACGAGCGAGATTACGCTGACTTTACCGTCTTCACCAAAACAAGGGCAGATTTATTTCATCCGAAAGGTCGGCGGCGGCAATGTCAAGTTGAGGCGCGGGAATACCCAGCACAGGATATGCACCAATTCCAACTCTCAAAACAACACTGAAATTACCTTGGATTGGGGTAAGCTGTGGATCATATTGTGGGATCATATGAACAGTATGTGGACGGCCAACTGGTGCCAATATTAACACAAAAACAGGATATATGAAAACATTGAATTTAAAAGAGTTCAAACTGTTCACCGACATTTCCCGCGCCGGGCATATTGTCGTCGATGCAAGGAAAGAGTTTGCCAACGCCATATACATGGGCATGAACGGCATCGTAGCGCATGACCTGGCATTCCGCATCCTCCACAGCGAAGGCGGCATCGAAGTTTCCGACGAGGAGGAATTGATTATCGTTGATACCGCAAAGATGTGCAAGGCGGTCTTCTACGACAGTATCATGTCCGCTCTCAAAAAAGAATAAACGCTCGAAAGGAATATGAAACGCATCCGGATAGGCAAGGACATAGAGATACATTGGCCGATACTCACCAATGGGCAGCAGGTAGCACTCGAAGGGCGCGACCTGAGACTCTTCGTCCATTTGCCTTCGCATATGGACATTCCCGTTGATTTCACCACCGAAGGCAACACCGCCATTTTCACCATTAGCGGCACAATGCAGAAGTCCATCGGGGTGTACCGTCTCACCATGTGGGAGAATTTGCAGAAGAGAGGGCAAACGGCGGTCGACTACTGCAAGGCCTTCGAATTGGTTCCTACGACACTTTTGGAAGATGGCGAAGACGAAAGCAACCTTACAACGGAAACTGTCGACCTCGAGGCGTCAAGCCTTGTTGTCGGATTGCCCGGCGAGAGTGCTTACGAGGCATTCAAGAAATACAACCCGAATTCCGAACTTACGGAGGAAGAATATGCCGAGGCCCCTATTAACGCTGCAAACGCCGCGAACGAGGCGGCAAAAGCGGCAAATGACGCCGCAGGTAAAATTGGGGATATTGACAAAGCCCTTGCCGAAAAGGTCGACAAGGAAGAAGGGAAAGGGCTTTCGACGAACGACTACACCGACCAGGAGAAGGAGAAGCTGGCCGGGCTCTCCAACTACGACGACACGGAGATAAGGAAGGAGTTGTCCGACAAAGCGTCCAAGCAGGAACTGACGGAGGCTGCGGCGGGCGCACTGGCTAAAGCAAAGTCGTACACGGACACCAAGACGACAGAACTATGGAATAATGTCAGCGATGTGTTTGACGCCACGTCCGAGGAGCTCAACAGCAACATATCCGGCGGGGATGCGCAGACACTGACCGAGGCCAAAAACTATACGGACAAGGCGATCTCAGAAATTCCCACCCCGGACGTCAGCGGCCAGATCGAGCGGCACAACACCTCCCCCACGGCGCATCCCGACATCCGGGAACTGCTCAACACCTGCGTAGGACTGCCGGAGTTCAACGACAAAACCTACGAGCTGACCTTCACGACAAAGGGCGGTGCCAAGTTCATCATCGACCTGCCTATCGAGATGATGGGGCTGCATTACAACGAGGATACCCAATCTATCGAGTTCGTAAATGCCGACGGCTCCATATCCTCCATCCCGGTTTCTGACTTCGTGAAAGTATATGTCGGCTCTATCGGTTCCGAGATACAGGTTACGGTCGAAGGCTCCGAAATCCGCGCCTCCCTGCTCAACAACACCGTATCCTGGGACAAGTTGACACTGGCATTGCAGGAGATGATCCAGGGCAAGGCCGACCGCACGGAGCTTCCCACGAAACTGTCGCAGTTGCAAAACGATCCGAACTTCGTGACATCGGGAACCCTCGAAACCCAGTTGACGCCTATCAAAACCGAGTTGGGCGGCACAGTGCACCTCGGGGAGGAAATAGGAGAGAGCTCTACCCCGCCTCCTATACCGGACACGGGCGATGAAATATCCGAGGTTCTCGCACACTCGGACTGCACGCTCGAAGCGCGCGTGACGCACCTCGAAAGGCTGCTCATAGAAATGCTCTCGGGCAAAGTGCTGATCCCGGAGTTGCAGGTGAAAAAACTGGGCGTGTGGGGCGACAACAACCTCGTCGTCATGGGCGAGGGTGCGCCGACGAAAGCCCCCGACCGCGCGGGGCAGTTCTATGTCGATACGAAGAACAACGCGGTCTACCACTCCGTGGGTAACGGCGCGGTGTCGGACTGGAAGAACGCTTAAACTACATACAACATGTCACAAGTCAACAAATACGCCAACAAGGCGGGTTACACGGCCGACAAGAACCGCAAGGACACGCAGTCGGCGGTGTCATACATCGAGAATGACGGAGCGCTCATCTACGACGGCGTGAACGTCGTAGTGGACAAGCCGGCCGCCGGGGTGGGCGACCTCGCGGTCTTCGACAAGACCACGGGGACTATCCGCTTCGTCAAGGGTGCGACGCTTGTTGCAGAGCAGCTGTCGCCGCAGCTTGTCCCCGTGGCCGTGGTCTATGCCCGGCAGGGCGGGCGGGTGCTGATCGTGTCGCTCGAAAATGCTTTGGGTAGTACCCGATGGGCGAATACTTACAAGGTTGCATTGTCGGGCTTCGACCTGTCTGCGGGCGGAACCGCGGTTCTTACATTTGGATTAGGAATTTATAAAATCAACCTGACCTTAACATGGGGCGCGGGTGCGGAACTTTCGGATATTCATGCTCAAATCAACTCGTTCGTGACCGGGCAAATCAAGGACTACGGTTGGACATCGAGTGTCGACGAGGCAAATTCGCGTATCATCATGTCGTCGAATACATGGTCGCCCAGCTATGCGACTATCGGCGTCGTAAGCGGCTGCCAAATCACAAGACCTCCGGAAGACGTCAACTACCAAACAACGTTGACGGGGGTGTTGATCGAGGGGGAGCGGGAATATGTCCGCCGTAATAACGGCGTTAATTCGTCGTATGCGGGCTGCAATCCCGAAAAATTCCTGCAATACTATTCGGCCCACGGAAGTGATAAAACCGGACAGCAACCGGGTAGCAGCGAGATTATCCGCGAAAGCGCCTTTACCGAAGAAGCCAATCCGGCATTGGTCGCCGCCTATCCGACCTACCGGGATTATCTGTTCGGAGAACATTTGCTGCAATATCCCGCAGCCTACGGCGCGCTGCTTCGTGACGGCAAGACCAACACGCGCCTGATCGGGCGGCTTACCTTCGAGGACATTTATGGTAAGATACAGTACCGATATATGGCTGCTGCGGCTGCTCTCGACTACGGCGTCTCGGTCGAGGGCGCAACTACCGGACTGGAAGCGGGTGCATGGTGGCTTCCGTCCGTCGATGAAGTCTACCTGCTTATGCACGACCGCGTGTTAACGTCTACCGACCGGGAAAGTGACCCTGTAAACCGCACGCTGTCGCGCCTCGGTAAGACGTCCTGCTACGGATCAGACTATTATCTGTGGACATCGTGTGAGCTCAACCTCAGCGGAGTGCTCATCTACGGCGGCACAATGGGCAGCGTGAGCAGCTACAACAAGCATTACACGAGCGCCGTGCGCCCGGTCTGCGCCTTATAACTATCTGAACCATGGAAACACAACAACAGATCGACATCCTCGAATCGCGGCAGCTCGAATTACGGGCGATCATGGCCAAATCCGACGACAGGGCAGCCAAGTGCATCAAGTCCGGCCTTGACTTCCGGGCTACCTATCCTCTGGATTATGAGGAGTACGAAGCGGCCAACGCGGAGTACAACGCGAACGAAAAGACCCTTGCAGAGCTGAGGGCCCGGCGTGCTGAAGAGCTGACCGCCGAAGAAACGGTTATGGACTTTCAAAACCTTGAGCAATGAAGATGTATATGACCAACAAGCCCAACGGCGAGCCGTTTTATCCCGTAACCGTAGCCGAAGCCGTGCTTGTTTCCGAAGGGGAAACTTTAGCCGCGGTGCTGCAACGGCTCGAACAGAGGATCGCAGAATTGGAGAAGTCGGAAGCGGCGCCCGAGGCGCAGGCAGACGTGCTGACCGAACAATAGAATATATCCTATGGAGGAATTGTGGAGGTTTATAGAAAGGTTATGCGAGAAAGTATGGCAGGTGTCGATAGGCGCCCTGGTGTACATGTTCAACGCCATAGCCCCGATACACGACATACTGACGGCCTGCATGATTATATTCGCCGCGAACTTTTTCACGGGCCTGTTCGCCGGCGTGCTCGTGCAGCACGAAGGATTCATATTCCGCAAGGCTTTCAAGTGCATATCCGAGGCTGCGGTAATATCGGGACTGATGGCCATGATACTGCTCGTCGGGGACAACATCGACAACCATGACGGGGCGATGTCGGCCATATCGCTCGCAGTATATGCCCTGATATATTTCTACGGGGTCAACATCCTCAAGAACCTGAACCGCATATTCCCGAAGAACCGATACATCGACTTCCTGTACTATGTGCTCTCGTTCGAGATGATTAAGAAGATTCCCTATTTGGAAAACTACAAACAAAAACAAAAGGACAAATGAAAAAGAAATGGATCGTATGGAGCATCGTTGCGGCCGTGGCCGTAGTGCTCGGAATCGTATTCCCGCGTTACATCCTCGTGGGGGTTGTTTGTGCTATGGCCGGATGGGTCGGGCATATCCTGTACACTAAACGTTTTGCCTGATGAAGCATTTTACAATGGCGGAGATCACGCGCTCGGCCACGGCCCGTGCAAAGGGCCTGGACAATACCCCGACGGCGGAACACCGCGTCAATATCGAAATGTCCGTCGCGCAGCTGCTCGACCCGCTGCGGGAGGCGTGGGCGGTGAAATGCGCCAATGAGCAGTGGGGCACGCCTGCAATCCGGGTTTCGTCCGGTTACCGCGGCTTCGCGCTCAACAAAGCCGTCGGGGGCTCTGCGACCTCGGCGCATTGCGTCGGCTTCGCGTTCGACCTGGTGCCGGACAACGGCCGGCTGGCCGACTTCAAGCGCTTTTGCCGTACGTGGCTCAAGGGCCGCGCCTTCGACCAGATGATCTCGGAGGACGAGGATGCCGCCGGCACGCCCCGTTGGGTGCATATAGGCTACAAGAACCGCCAGGGTGGCCAGCGGCGGCAGCTGTTGACTATGCGTGCGGGCAAATATATCCCCATGACGGCATGAAACGCTTGATCCTCTACCTGCTCGCCGCCCTTGCGGCCGGGGTGCTGCTCTTCGGCTGGGGATACCGCCGGGGCGCCGCGTCGGTGGTTGTCGAAGAAACGACGCGCATCGACACGGTGTTCTATCCGCGGCCGGAACCGCTGCCCGGCACGTACCGCCTGGCCGACATCTCGGTGCCGGTGCTGCTTTTCGCGCCGCCCGACACGGTGACGGAGACCGTCGTTGTGAAAGTCGGGGCAGACAGCGTGCAGATGAAAGTGGCGATGGAAACGCGCCCCTACTCGGACAGCACCTACCGGGCACAGGTCAGCGGGCCTCGGATCGGCAACCTTCGGCCGACGCTCGACTGGATAGAAACATACGACCGCACGACCACCCGACAGCAGGTAGTCACCCGGCGCAGCCGCTTCGCCCTGACTGCCGGGGTCGGGGCGGCGTACACGCCGCAAGGGTTCCAGCCTACGGTCGGTGTAGGAGTAGGTGTTATTTTATGGCAATTCTGACAGGTATGAAGATAATTTATAACGACATCATCCCCTTCAAGGGATACAAGGCTATCAATCTGTTCGGGATCGTATTTGCCCGCAAGTCCGCCCGCCCGTTGTCGGATAAAAATAAAAACCACGAAGCGATACACACCGCACAGATGAGAGAACTGTTATATGTGCCCTTCTACATCGTCTACCTATTGGATTGGGTATTTCACGGCTTCAAGTACCGAAGGATAACTTTCGAACAGGAAGCATATGCCCATGAAGATAACCCTGAATACCTTGAAATACGAAAACACTACGCGCAATGGAAGAGCTGATTTACATATACTGGGATGACTTCCCATCGGTTGTAACCGAATAACGGGCCTTGGGGTACGGGCATAAAAAAGTCCCCAACGCTTTCCCGCATATACCACTATACGATTGTGCCAACGCACCACATTGAGGACTTATTCCTTGAATCGGTGTGTTGGCTTTTTGTATAGTGGTATAACAAATTTATAATAAAAAATCGGGAAAGCATATGCGTAAATCGGAGCTTTTTGCACAAATACTCGAATGTGTTGCATTTGAAACTGAAATAGCCAAAGAACAAATCCTTTCGAAGGATAAATTTCAAGATGTAGTCGATGCGCGTTACATGCTCGTGCACTTCTGCCATAAGAACGGCATGTACATCGCCGACATCGCCCGGATGATGCGCTTCTCCCGCCGGGCCATAGAGAAGATGGTGTCCGGGTTCGATGAACGCAGGAAATACAGCCACCCCATATTCGAAATGCAGTGCGAACTTATTGCGAAAAAGCTGCCTCCCATCTGCGCCCCAATGAATTGATATGACCACCGCCCGCAGCCACCTTTGCAATGTTGCAACAGGTGAACGCCCGGCCTTGACAGGGGCGGCAATCATTCAATAATCATTAAAAATGGGTTCGGATAAAACTTATATTTTCGATGGAGGCGGCTCGGGTGGCGGCCTTGACATCGCAGCTCTCGTCTCGTCAATGATGGGCAACAAGGGCATGGATCCCAACCTCGTAGCGGCACTCATGAACGGTAACAACAACCGTGGTGCATGGGGCGGTGACGGGTGCTGGTGGATCTGGATCATCCTGCTGTTCTTCTGCTGGGGCGGCTTTGGTGGCAACGGCTTCGGCGGTAACAACGCTAATGGCCTTCCTGCGCAGCTCAACGGTGACGCCGGACGGGAACTTCTGATGAACGCAATCCAGGGGAACGGAGCGGCTATCAACCAGTTGGCGTCGTCGCTCAACTGCTCTACGCAGCAGATTCAGAACACGCTGTGCAACATCCAGGGCACCCTTGGCATGTCAAGCCAACAGATCATCAACGCCGTACAGTCGATGGGATGCCAAATCGGCAATCAGATCGCCTCGTGCTGCTGCGATCTCCGGGAATCCATCACCAAGATGGGATACGAGAGCCAGCTCGCAACGGTCAACCAGACCAACACGCTGCAATCTTCGGCAAGCACGCAGTTCAACATTCTGGGCGCCAAGATCGATGCGCAGACGCAGATCATCAACGACCGATTCTGCCAACTGGAGATGCGCGAGATGCAGAACAAGATCGACACGCTCCGCCAGGAGAACAGCAACCTGGCTCTGGCCGCATCGCAGCAGGCGCAGACGGCCAACATCGTCAGCCAGCTCCGCGCTCCGGCTCCGGTTCCTGCATACATCGTGCAGAATCCCAACTGTTGCACGACGCCCACCGTGGCCGTGACTGCAGCCCCGGCGTGTGCAGGCACTTTATTTTAGCAAGGAAAGGAGGCAAGTATGTATCCTTTACAAGCTGACATAAAAGTCGTTGTCCCCCAATTCGTACCTCGCCTCGACATCGGAGGCATATACACGCTCGCCACGACCGGGAAGGCTTCCACAGAGACCCGAACCGTGGACTACGGATTCAATCCCTGTGCCTGGAGCGCACTGCCCAATGAGGGAATCCTTCTATGGAAGGTGCGCCACCCGGTCACGGAGGCCGAGAGCGGATATGCCGTAAATGTCGTCGTTCCGGCCTCCGGGTCGGCGAGGAGCACCGTGACATCCCCCAACACCACTACCGGGACTGCCAAAGTTCCCGTAGTGGATAACAAAGGGACGCAAACCGTGGGCAGCGACATCACAAACCAGACGACGGCAGGCGAGACGAGTGCCTATACGGAGCACCTGGTGTACTTTAACAAGTGTGCGGGTACTTTCCGCCTGCTTGGGGTGAAGTCCACAACGGGAACCGCACAGGCAAGTAGCGACGCAGCGGTGCCGGCAGCGGCAAAAGCAACGAAGTAAAAACCGAAAGACGGGGAGGAGGGCTCCTTCTCCCCTACCTTTCACAAATCATTAACCAAGATGTTTCAGAACTTGAGAAAAGGCTCCTTAGTCTACGTTTTCGACAACAGGGAACAGCCTAAGTTTTATACAGCCAACGTAAAAGATGTATCGGCACCGTATTTCCCGCCCCAAAAGCCGGGGCAATTCTCGCCGATGCCGCAATTCATCAACATCTCGATAGAGGGCAACGAGCCTTGGGGCGTCCCTATGCAAGCGGACATCGTTTCGAAAGACGGCCTTACCGTAGCGACGACACGTGAAGTGTTGAAACCGACCATCATGGAGGCACAGCAGGCAAGCCGTGACATCGTGGAATCATTCGACAGGCACAAAGCCAACCTGAAGGTCTACGATGAGATCCTGATGCAGCTCGATCCCGAAGCTGCGCGTTCAAAGGAGCTCGAAGCCGAAAACCGGGAGTTGCGGAAGATGCTCGCTGACATGAACGAACGGCTGAGCCAGATACCGACGGCGGAAGAACTGAGGAGCCTTGTCAAGTCTGAACCACCTGCAAAAACAAAGTAACTATGGGTTGGAGAATCATAGGTGAAGGCCGTGGCGGCTTCGGCGGCCACGAAGAGGAGATGGAGCGAGAGCTCCGACGCGCCTACGAAGAAGGCTTTGAAGAAGGCCGGCGTGAAGGCCGTGGCGGATACGGTGAGCGTGGCGGCTACGGACAAGGTGGCGGCTACGGCGAACGTGGCGAGTATGACCGCGGCGGGTATGAGTATGACGACGCCTACGGCGAACGCCGTGGCGTAAGGGGTACAGGCCCCTATTCGCGGTATCGCAGGCGGTAAACCGGAGGGAGGGGGCCGCAGTGCCCTCTCCTATTTTAAATCGAAAAATATGGACAGGTTAGATACACATGAAAACTTCCCGGCAGGGTTCCGGGAATATCTCGAAAATTACGGTTGGCACTTTTCAAAGAAGATGTGCGAATTCGCCGTATCCCGCATGAAGGACAGGAACGGCAAGAAGATCGAGCCCTATTCTAAGGATAAGGTGGATGCGCTGCTCAAGCAGTACGGCATCGAACTCAAAAAGGACAAGGGCTATGATTGCGTGTACGTCTGCAACATGGCATTGGCGGACTATTTCGGGTCGTCGATACCCAATCCACAATACCTGGCGATGTTCATACGTGACTATATCGACGATGAAGACGGATACGACGGCTTGCCATTTACACGCTACTATGCCGATACCATTGGCTCGGGAACACCCATCCTGTGGGAAGAGATGATGTAGCCATGGAAGAATATCCCCAGATCAGCGAATTCACAAACGACAACGACGAAATCGATGAAAAATATCGCAACGCTCGTCCGTAACCTGCCTGCCGACAAGTACCAGGAACTAGCCGGGGCGGTGAACGACGTATTCGAGAACAAGCGCTTCAACCGGGCACAACGCAGAAGGCTGGCGCGAAACTGGCGCAAGTACGGGAAAAGGGAGGAAAAATGAAGATTCGGGACTTGAGTATTCACAAGTATGGTTGGACGTTGCGCATATATTATGCCGTGACGTGCTACTATACGGGCGAAATACTCAAGTCCCTTACCGACATCGGATGCCCCGATACGGTTCTTCATCGCGTACAGGGGAATATGGTGAAGTGCGAAATGGATACGGGATTCACCTACTCCAACAAGGAGCATCGGCAAAGTGTCATCGTAATAGGGATGCACTCCTCGCCGTGGGAATTTCTCAACAGCTTTGAGCACGAACTGCGGCACCTCGTGGACGATATAGCCCTTACTCTCGGCCTGCCGATGGCCGGGGAAGAGGTAGCATACCTTACCGGCGAAATAAACCAGGCGCTATGGGAAGATGTGCACCAATTCACCTGTTGTAAATGTAATAGACATGGAAAAAGATGACACACAATACTGGATGGCGATGCTCGAAGTGAGCGAATGCTGCGCACCCATATTCGCTGCCGTCGTATGCGAGTTGATGAATACGATGTAGTTATATTTCCGGGATTAAATCAACGGCTTCACGCTTCTTTTCGTCAATGATTTTTGCGTATATCTGAGTTGTTTGGATATTAGTATGACCGAGCAACTTAGATACAGTGTATATATCTGTTTTATAAGTTATTAGCAATGTTGCAAAAGTGTGACGCGACACATGATAAGTCACATGTTTTTTTATGCCCGCTTTTTTAGCCCATTTATCTAAATATTTCTCAATCACCCATACCATTGGGAGAGAAAATATAATCCCGGTCTCACATTCTGTTTGAGGCAACTGATTTAAGGCATTTGCAGAAAGGGGCACCCAAATTGGCGTGCCTGTTTTTTGCTGTATTACGCGCACTTGCCTTTTATCGTCATCTATCCATTCAATATCTTCCCATCTTAATTTCTGAATGTCCGACAAGCGCAACCCACAAAAGCAACTGAATAAGAATGCCCTTTTAACCATATCATATTCGCAGGGCGTGTTAATCAACTTTTTGATTTCCTCCATCACAAGAAACGTGCGCGGTTTATCTTCGGCTTCTGGACGGTCTTCTGCCGATATGGAATCAGCAGGATTTTTTTCGATAACCCCCTCTTTGACAGCCCTATTCAAAGCTGTAGATAATACTTGAAAATACAGCGCCCTGGTTGCGCCAGTTAATAACTTTCCTCCACGCCCTCGGACTTTGTTAAGGTATTCAATATACCCCTGCAAATATTGCTTGTCAACCTGTTTGAATGTAATTTTGTTGCCAGAGTATGCCACCAGATGATTTATTGAATTCTTGATGCTCTGAGCATACATCCTCCCTCCCTTTTCCAGGTATCGTGCCGATTCGGATTGCAGATAATCAATAAAACGTAACTTAACCTGCGCCTTTGAATTAGAAAAACCATGAGAGCGATTCTGCATTTCAACGATTTTTTCAGATTTTATAGCATTCGCCAAGCTAAGCGTCTCTTTATTTTTTATCCTATCAGCATTCGAGTGTTCTGGGATAAGATATAAATGTAAAAAATCATAAACACGATGCCCAGACTGGTAAATGTCAAGATATAAAGAAATATTCCCATTCTTTAATAGTTTGCGTCTTAATTTGACTGGCTCTTTAATCTTTGCAGTAGTCATGGGTAATGAGTTTACCGCGAAGATAGTAATAATTTGAATTTAGAGTAACAAACGAGTAACAAATTGACGACAAGTAACAACAATATGACGATAGAGAATACACTAAAAATCACATTGTCAAAAATAAGCAAAGCCCCATAAAACAGGGGCTTTACTTGTCATTTGTTAATTAGTATTTGTCGTGAGTTTGCTGCATTGATTTATGAGCCGAAGTTGTCGTAGAGGATATTCTCCGACGGCACTCCGAGGTCGTCCAGCATCTTGACCACCGACGCGATCATCATCGGGGGGCCGCACATGAGGTAGATGCAGTCCTCGGGCGCCTGGTGGTTCTTGAGGTAATTCTCATAGAGCACGTTATGCACGAAGCCCGGGGTGTATTTCACGCCCGCGGCATCCGCCTCGGGATCGGGACGGTCGAGCGCCAGGTTGAACTTGAAATTGGGGAACTCCTTTTCGATGGCATGGAACTCGTCCACATAGGGAGCCTCCTTCAGCGCACGGGCACCGTACCAGAACGACACGGGGCGCTTGGTCTTTTCGGTCTTGAACAGATGCATCAGGTGGCTGCGCATCGGGGCCATACCGGCACCGCCGCCGATGAAGATCAGCTCCTGCGTGTCGGGCAGGTTGTCCGGCAGGAAGAACTCGCCGTAGGGGCCCGAGATCGTCACCTTGTCGCCCGGCTTGCGGGAGAAGATGTACGACGAGCAGATACCCGGGTTCACCTTCATGAACCCGCCCGTAGCCTTGTCGAACGGCGGCGTGGCGATACGGATGTTGAGCATGATGATATTACCCTCGGCCGGGTGGTTGGCCATCGAGTAGGCACGGAACGTAGCCTCGGGGTTGGTCGTAACCAGATCCCACATCTTGAACTTGTCCCAGTCGGCACGGTAGGCCTCGTCGACGTCCATGTCCGAGAACTTGATGGCATCGTATTTCGGGATGTCGATCTGGATGTAGCCGCCGCTGCGGAATTTGAGGTTCTCGCCTTCGGGCAGCTTGACGACGAACTCCTTGAGGAAGGTCGAGATATTGCGGTTCGAGACCACGGTGCACTCCCACTTCTTGACGCCGAGCACGGCTTCGGGAACCTGTATCTTGAGGTTCTCCTTCACCTTGACCTGGCATCCCAGGCGCCAGTGCTCCTTGGCCATCTTGCGCGTGATGAAGCCGGTCTCGGTGGGCAGGATGTCGCCGCCGCCCTCGATCACCTGGCATTTGCACATGCCGCACGAACCGCCGCCGCCGCAGGCCGAAGGCAGGAAGACCTTGTTGTTGGCCAACGTTGCGAGCAGCGTCGAGCCGCTTTCGGTCGTAATGACCTTCTCGCCGCCGTTGATGTCGATCGTAACTTCGCCCGACGAGGTCAGTTTGGCCTTTGCAAAGAGAAGCAGCCCTACCAACAGGAGGGTTACCGCCAGAAAGGCAATGATTGCAACTATAATAGTCAATTCCATTTTTTCCGAATCTCTTTTAAGGTTAGAACTGAATACCCGAGAAGATCATGAAGGCGATACCCATCAGGCCGGTGATGATAAACGCGATACCGGGGCCCTTGAGCGCCGCGGGGATCTGCGAGTAGGTCGTCTTCTCGCGGATGGCGGCCATCATGACGATGGCGAGCCACCAGCCCAGGCCGGAGCCAAGGCCGTAGACGATCGACTGCCACAGCGACGTCAGCTCCAGCGCATCGACCTTCTGCTGCATGAAAAGCGAGCCGCCCATGATGGCGCAGTTCACGGCGATCAGCGGCAGGAAGATACCCAGCTGGCTGTAAAGCGTCGGCGAGAACTTCTCGACGGCCATCTCCACCAGCTGCACGAAAGCGGCGATGGTGGCGATAAAGACGATAAACGTCAGGAAGTCCAGGTTCACATCGGGCAGCCCGGCCCACGAAAGGGCACCTGCCTTGAGTACGAATTCATACAGGAGGTAGTTCAGCGGCACGGTCATCACCATCACGAACGTAACGGCGGCGCCGAGGCCGAGGGCCGTTTTTACGCTCTTCGAAACGGCGATGTAGGAACACATGCCGAAGAAGAACGCGAAGACCATGTTGTCGATAAAGATCGACCGGATAAAGATATTCAATGATTCCATACGTTACCCTCCTATTTTTCCTGTAAATCCTTATTGCGCGAACGGTGCACCCAGATGATGCAGCCCACGATGATCAGCGCCATCGGCGGGAAGAGCATCAGCCCGTTGTTGTAGTACCAGCCGCCCTCGGCCGCATACCAGCTCTCGGGAACGATACGGAAACCCATCAGGGTGCCCGAGCCGAAAAGCTCGCGGAAGAAAGCCACGATCACCAGGATCAGGCCGTACCCCAGGCCGTTGCCGATACCGTCGAGCAGCGACGCCCACGGTTTGTTGGCCAGTGCAAAAGCCTCGATACGTCCCATGACGATACAGTTGGTGATGATAAGGCCGACATAGACCGACAACTGCTTCGACACCTCGTAGACATAGGCTTTGAGCACCTGGTCGACCAGGATTACCAGCGCGGCGATGACCACCAGCTGCACGATGATGCGGATGCGCGAAGGCACGCCGTTGCGCAGCAGCGACATCACCAGATTCGAGAAACCCGTGACGACGGTCACCGAAAGCGCCATGACGATAGCGGGCTTGAGCTGCACGGTGACGGCCAGCGCCGAACAGATACCCAGGATCTGCACGATGACCGGGTTGTTCGCGGAGAACGGCCCCGTCAGGAACTTCCTGTTCTTAGCCGAAAACAAAGGCTCTTTTTCTTGCTTACTCATTGTTTTCTACGTTTTCTTGGTTAGACTCTTCCCGCACGGGGGCAAATACGATCGCCTCGATTGCGGCCTTGCGCTTGGCTTCGAGCAACGGCAGGTAGTGGTGCAGGCTGTTGTAAAGCATCGCCGTCACGCCGTCCGAAGTCTTCGTACCGCCCGAAATGGCGTCCACTTCGTGCTCGGGATCCTGTGCGCCGCCCTTACGCAGCTTCACGGAAACGAACTCGTCGCCCTTGAAGATTTTCTTGCCGACGAACAGCGCCTGGTATTTCGGCGTGGCGATCTCGGCACCCAGGCCCGGGGTCTCGCCCTTGTGGGCCATGATGATACCGGCCATCGTGTCCATATCCTTTTCGAGCGCCACATAGCCCCAGACCGGGCCCCAGAGACCGGTACCCGTAACCGGGATCACCACACGGCCGTCCTTGGCCTCGAACACGGGGAATTTGCCGTCGTCGAAAGCGCCCTGCAAGTCCTTAAGTAGTTCGAATACGTCCTGTCCCTCGACCTTCTCGCCCCGGGCGTCGACGACGTAGGCGTCGATGAAGGTATCGTAATCCTGATCCTGCGCCGAGAGCGACGAGAGGATCGAGGATTTCTTTTCGTTCAGCTCGTTGGCATACTGGCGCTTCTGGAGCGAGAGTGCCGCCACGGCGAGCAGCGTCGCCACGATCACGACCATCACGGTCGAATACATTATAATATATGCGTTGCCGTTCTTGTCGCTCAGCATCCCCTTCTTCTTCGCGTCCTCGATCTCGACGAACGCCGAAGCGGGAGCCGCGCAAACGGGGCACGTTTCGGGAGCGGCCTTCCCTTCGTGGATATAGCCGCAGACTGTGCATTTGAATTTTTTCGTTGCCATATATCTCCCCTATTTCGCCAGTTTAACACGTTTCTTTCTGCGCGAGATGTTCGCCTCGACCACGTAGTAGTCCACCAGCGGAGCCAGCGCATTCATAAAGAGGATCGACAGCATCATGCCCTCGGGATAGGCCGGGTTGACCACGCGGATCAGCACTGCCAGCGCACCGGTCAGCAGCCCCACGATGTACTTGCCCGTATTGGTCTGGGCCGAGGTCACGGGGTCGGTGGCCATGAAGACGGCACCGAATGCGAAACCGCCGATGATCAGGTGGTACCATGCCGGATAGGTCGTCACACCGATCGCCTGGAAGAAATAGCCCATCGCCAGCCCGCCGACGAATACCGAAACCATCGTGCGCCACGAAGCGACGCCCGTGAACAAGAGGATCGCGGCGCCCAGGAGGATCGCCAGCGTTGAGGTCTCGCCGATACACCCCGGAATGAAACCGAGGAAGGCATCCATGGCCGAGTAGCCCATCTGGCCCGTGGTGCTCAGGTTTTCGAGTGCCGTGGCGCCCGAGAAGCCGTCCACCACCTGCGGCACATAGCCCGGGATATTGGCTGCGACGTTCTTCATATCTTCCGTCATGCCTGCAATCCACACCGTAGCGCCCGACATCGAGGGCGTATAGGCGAAGAACGCGAAGGCGCGGGCCAGCAGCGCGGGGTTGAAGACGTTCATACCCGTACCGCCGAACACCTCCTTGCCGAAGATGACCGAGAAGGCCGTGGCCAGCGCCACCATCCACAGCGGGATGTCCACCGGCATGATCATCGGGATCAGCAGGCCCGTCACAAGGAAACCTTCATTGACCTCGTGGCCGCGGGCCTGTGCGAAGGCGAACTCGATGCCCAGGCCGACGACGTACGAAACGACGATGATGGGCAGCACCTTGAGGAACCCGAACCAGAGAGAAGCCCAGAATTCGGGCTGTACGCCCTGCGAGAGGAAATGCAGGTAACCCGTGTTATAGAACCCGAACAGGAGCGCCGGCATCAGGGCGACGACCACCATGATCATCGTACGCTTCATGTCGTTGCAGTCGCGTATGTGCGCGCCTTTCTGCGTCGTGGTGTTCGGTACGAACAGGAATGTCTCGAACGCATCGAACGTCGACTCCAGGAAGCCCAGCTTGCCACCCTTGGTGAACGTGGGCTTGATCTTATCTACCAAATTGCGTAATGCGCTCATCGTTATGCCTCCTTAATCATTAAGTTAATACCGTCGCGGATGATCTGCTGTATCTCGATCTTCGAGGGGTCTACGAATTCGCACAGGGCGAAATCCTCCTCCACGACCTCGTAGATGCCGAGGTTCTCCATCTTGTCGATGTCGCCGGCAAGGCAGGCCTTCAGCAGGTACATCGGGTAAATGTCCATCGGCAGGTACTGCTCGTAGAGCCCCGTCACGACGAACGGGCGCTCGCCGCCGTTCATGTTGGTGTCGAGGTCGTAGGCCTTCTTCGGGCAGAGCCACGAGAAATAGGAGCGCGATACGGAGAACTTGTTGAAACGGGGCATCGCCCAGCCCAGCAGCTCGTACTTGTCGCCCTCGGGGATCACCGTAAGCTGATTGGCATAGAAACCGAGGAAGCCGTCGGCCGGGGTCTTCGTGCCGGTGAGCACGTTGCCCGAGATGATGCGTACATGGTCGCCCTCCTTTTGGGGTTTCACGTTGCCCCGGAGGATCGAATCGACCCTGGCGCCCGCGACGACGCGGCAGTACTGCGGTTTTTCGATCTCAGAGCCGGCTACGGCGATGATCTTCGTCATGTCGACGCGGCCTTCGTTGAACAGGCGGCCGATGATGGCCAGATCCTGGATATTGACCGTCCACACGACGTCGCCCTTGTTCACGGGGTCGATGTGGTGGATCTGGATGCCGACGTTGCCCGCGGGATGCTTGCCCGCGAAGGTGTGCAGCTCGGCACCCTTGAGCATGGGCATCTGCCCCTCGGCCTTGGCACGCACCGAGAGGTGCACTTTGCCCGGCGTGAGGCGGCGCATCACCTCGATGCCGGCCTGGAGATTCTTCTGCTCGTTGCGGAGCACGAAGTTGTAATCCGGGGCCAGCGGCGCGGAGTCGAAGGCGGAAATGAAAACGGCCTTCGGCGTGTCGTTCGGGTCGGCGATGATGCCGTAGGGCCGCTGCACGATCATCGGCCAGAGGCCGGAACGGAGCAGCAGTTCGACAATCTCCTCGCGGGACGCTTTCTGGAGGTCGGGCTTGGCGAACTCCTCGTAGCTCTGCGTGGCATCCGGCGTTACGGTTACGGAGAGCACCTTGCGCTTCTCCCCGCGGTTGACGGCAGCAACCGTCCCGCTGACAGGCGACGTGAAGAGGACACGCTCGCTGTACTTGTTGAAGAACAGCGGCGTACCGGCTTTCACCTCATCGCCTACCTTAACCAGCAACTTGGGAGTCACGCCTTCGAAATCGAGCGGCGAGAGGGCATACTCCGAAGCCTGCGGCGCGTCGGCCAGAGACTCCTGGGCCTTTCCCCGGAGATTGATGTCGAGACCCTTGCGTAGTGTAATGATTTTCGACATGGTTAAAGATTTTGATTGTTATGTTTGGATATTTTTGGGTTAAATTTCGGGCCGGTTTTTGTTGTTAGCCTGCTAACAGCATAATTCGCGTGCGAAAGTACGAATTTTTTCCGAAAAATCCGTATGCATTATCTATTATTTTTTAATTTACTTAAAATTTGTACTTTTGTCGCAATGACCTCCCAATTCGTCAACATACACACCCACCGCCCGACAGGCCGGGGCATCGAGCTCCGCACCGCCGGCATCCACCCGTGGGATGCAGACAAAGAGGACATCGCCGCACTCGGCACGCTCCCGGCGGACGTACAGGCCATCGGCGAGACGGGGCTCGACTATGCCCGCGGCGCCGGGCGCCAGCAGCAACTGGCCGCCTTCCGCGCCCAGCTGGCACTGGCGCGCGACCGGCAACTGCCCGTAGTGCTGCACTGCGTCAGGGCCTTCGAGCCCGTCATGCTGGAACTGGCCGCCCGCGAGCCCCGTGCCGTCATATTCCACGGGTTCATCGGCTCGCCCGAGCAGGCACGCCGCGCACTGGAGAAAGGCTACTACCTCTCGTTCGGCGTGCGGACGTTCTCGTCGCCCAAGACCCTGGAAGCGCTGCGCGAAACGCCCCCCGGGCAGCTCTTCCTCGAAACCGACGACAGCGACACCGGCATCGAGGAGGTCTACGCGCACGCGGCAGCGGTGAGAGGCACCACCGTCGAAGCCCTGAAACGGGCGACGACCGAAAATTACGAACGGATATTCGCCCCGCAAAATGGATAACTGGCTTGAACGCACCGAGCTGCTGCTCGGCAAGGAAAAACTCGACCTGCTCCGGCAGGCGCACGTGCTCGTCGTGGGACTGGGCGGCGTAGGCGCCTATGCCGCCGAAATGATCGCCCGGGCGGGCGTGGGACGCATGACCATCGCCGACGCCGACACCGTGGCGCCGAGCAACATCAACCGCCAGCTGGTGGCCCTGCATTCGACCGTAGGCCGGCAGAAGGCCGAGGTGCTCGCCGACCGGCTGCGGGACATCAACCCCGCGATCGGGCTGACCATCGTCAACCGCTACATCCGGGACGAGGAGACCTACACGCTGCTCGACGCCGCCGCATACGATTTCGTGGTGGACGCCATCGACACCCTCTCGCCCAAGCTGGCGCTGATAAAGGGTGCCCTCGACCGTTCGCTGCCGCTGGTCAGCTCGATGGGCGCCGGCGCCAAGACCGACCCCACGAAGATGGAGATCGCCGACATCTCGAAGACCCACCACTGCCCCCTGGCGCACATGCTCCGCAAGCGGCTGCACAAACTGGGCGTCCGCAGCGGCTTCAAGGCGGTATTCTCGCCCGAAGCGATGCGCGAGGGGGCGATGATCCTCTGCGACGAGCAGAACAAGAAGTCGAACGTCGGCACGATCTCCTACATCCCGGCGCTGTTCGGCATCGGCTGCGCCTCGGTGGCGATCCGCACGCTGATCGGGGAAATGGACTGACAACAAAACCATAAACACATACGCCAATGAAACCTAACATCGTATTTCTGGACGAGTACACCCTCGGGGGTGCCGACCTGACCCGCCTGCACGAGCTGGGCCGGTACACGGGTTACAGCACGACCGCGCCGGACGAGGTCGCGGATCGCTGCCGCGATGCCGAAATCGTCATCACCAACAAAGTCGTGATGCGCCGCGAGACGCTCGCCGCACTCCCCGGGCTGCGCCTGATCTGCATAGCCGCCACGGGCATGAACAACATCGACCTCGACGCCGCGGCCGAGCTGGACATCGCCGTCAGGAACGCCGCGGGCTACTCGACGCACTCCGTAGCCGAAACCACCCTCGGGGCGGCCATCGCCCTGCGGCGGCACATCGTCTACTACGACCGCTATGTCAAGAGCGGCGCTTACTCGGCCGCCGGGCAGCAGTTCCACTTCGCCAAACCCACGCACCAGCTCTACGGCTCGAAGTGGGGCATCGTGGGGCTCGGCGCCATCGGGCACGAAGTGGCGCGGCTCGCCGCGGCCTTCGGCTGCGAGGTACGCTACACCTCGACCTCGGGCGCCGTGCGCGAAGAGCCCTACCCCGCCGTGTCGCTTCCCGAACTGCTGGGCTGGGCGGACACGGTCTCGGTGCACGCGCCGCTGAACGACCACACGCGGGGGCTGATCGGCGCCCCGGAGCTGGCCGTGATGAAGCAATCGGCCATCCTCGTGAACGTCGCCCGCGGCGGGATCGTCGACGAGGCGGCACTGGCCGAAGCCCTCGACCGGGGATCGGTCGCAGGCGCCGCGCTCGACGTATTCTCGCGCGAGCCGCTGGCCGCGGATAACCCGCTGCTGGGCATCCGCGAACCCGACCGGCTGCTGCTCTCGCCCCACAACGCATGGTCGCCGCGCGAAGCCATCGACGTGCTGGTAGGCTGCATCGCGGAGAATATCGAAGAATTCTGCAAGGCCCGATAGCCATGGAAGGAATGGAAACGGCAAGCCCCGGCGCCGCAACGGCCGCCCCGACGCCGGACGAACGCCGGCAGCGGGTTTTCGGCTGGCTCGACGCCCGCGGCATCGCCTACACGTGGTACGAACACCCCGAGGCACCGACCATCGAGGCCGCACGCCGCTACTGGCGCGACGACGGATCGAAGCACTGCAAGAACCTCTTTTTCCGCAACCACAAAGGCAACCGCCACTACCTCGTATGTTTCGACTGCGAACGGAACCTGGCCATCCACGACCTGGAACACCGCCTGAGGCAGGGCAAACTGTCGTTCGCTTCGGAGCAGCGCATGGAGCGCTGGCTGGGGTTGCGTCCCGGTTCGGTGTCGCCCTTCGGGCTGATCAACGACCCGGCCAGGCACGTGCACCTGTTCCTCGACGCCAGCCTGCAACGGCTGCCGGCCTACTCGTTCCACCCCAACGACAACCGGTCGACGGTGGTGATCTCCCGTGAGGAGTTCCTGCGTTACCTGGCGGCCGTAGGCAACACCTACGAGTTCATCGAGCTCTACTGACCCGCCCATGCGGTATATCGAAACCAAAACGATCCTCTCGAAGCTGCGGACGGCCGATCGGTGGTTCGGCATCGCCTACAACATGAACCTCTACCGGGGATGCCAGCACGGGTGCATCTACTGCGACACGCGCAGCGACTGCTATGGGATCGGGGACATCGCCCAGATAGCCGTGAAGCGCAACGCACTGGAATTGCTGCCCGCCGAGCTGCGTGCCCGGCGGAAAAAACGCGCCACGATCGGCACGGGGTCGATGAACGACCCTTACATGCCCGTCGAGCGCGAGCTGCGGCTAACCCGCCGGGCACTGGGCATGATCGCCGACGAGCGCTTCCCGGTGCATGTCATCACCAAGAGCTCCCTGGCCGAGCGCGACGCCGACATCCTGCAGGAAATTTCCGCCACCTACGCGGCGGTGAGTTTCACCGTGACCTGTGCCGACGACGCGCTCAGCGTCCGCACGGAACCCGGCGCCCCGGCCTCTTCGGAGCGGTTCCGCGCAATGGCGGCACTGGCTGCCAAGGGCATTTATACGGGTGTCACGATGATGCCGCTACTGCCGCTGATCAACGACACGCGGGAAAATGTCGAAGCCATCGTCCGCCGGGCCAAGGACGCGGGGGCATCGTATATCCTCCCGATGTTCGGCGTAACGCTCCGCAGCGGGTCGCGAGAGCATTTCCACGCAACCCTCGACCGGGAATTCCCCGGGCTGAAAGCACGCTACGAAGCCTGTTTCGGCAACCGCTACGAATGCTTCAGCCCCAGTTACCGGAAGTTGGACGACACGTTCCGGAACCTGTGCGCGAAACTGGGGCTCGAAACCCGGATGCGGTTCTACGCCCCCACCCTGCCCGAACAGGGGTCGCTGTTCTGAACAGCCGTTCCGTTCCCGCAGGGCCGTACTTTGGGAAAATTATCCGGGGCGGGACATCCCATCTCCATATGGGAGACGCCGGGATGCGGTCACACTGTACGCTCCTGCATCCGGGTATTGAGCGGAGCGGGTTTCCGCACTACCGGAACTTCCCTTTCAGCCGGTATACGCCGACATGCGTCGTCTTCTTATCGTGGCGCCAGACGGAGATGACCGAATCGAACGAAAGATACTGACAGGGGCCGATTTTCGCCCAAAATTTACCGTCGCTGCAGAAAAAGGCGACCGGCATCTTCCGCTCCCCGTTTCCCTCCAGCAGGTAGATATACTCGTCCGAAAATTCAGCCTTGCGGGCAAAACGCTCAATATCCCCGCCGATACGCATCTTCCGGACAGGTTCGCAGCAATAGCCGAGCAGCTCGGCAGCCTTGTCGCTCGACAGGTAGGTTTGCCAAGACAGCAGCGGTTCCGCGTCGATTCCCGCCCTGCCGAAAAGGTACTGCAGGGCATAGGACATCCCGCACTGTTTGGCCGGGAGAATGTCCATGCCGTCGGTAATCGTGCGGATGTCCTTCAGCGAATCCACCGCATGCCGAACCAGCTCGTCCGATGCGTCGAGGGGCAGGTGTGCAAGAGCGACGACTTGCAGCCACGCATTGTCCGCAGCGACGAAAGTGACCGTATCCGCTTCTTTGCGCACGACCTGCGGGTCACTCTGGAAGCGCAGTTGCGAGACCGGGCCCCCGGCGTCGCAGACAGTGACGTCGAAAAGGAACGTCCGGTACTGCACGGTATCGCCCGGGTGGAGAAATTCCGAGATGCTGCGATGCATGGGCAGACGGCGGAAGTCGAATTTTTCGTTGGTGTAGTTCATTACGCCGCTCTGCCGCTCAACGGCCTCGGAGAGTTCCCAGGCCGGCATCGGAATCTGGGCTGCGGCGAAAGTTGCGGCGAAACCGGCCGCAAGTGCGATAAACAGATGTTTCATGTGTTTCATGGCTGCTCGTTTAAAAGTTTTTCGATAATTTCAGCCGCTTCATCCAGCCGTTCGGGCGTATACCCCACTTCGTGATAACGCACCCTGGTGTCGGGCCCGATTATTACCAGTTGCGGAATACGCTCGTCGCCAAGCAGCTGCGAAATCTTTTCATAGGGGTCGAGCCCGACGGGGAAGACCACGCCCTGCTTGCGCAGCTGGGCAACCTTCTCCGCAACCCGCTCGCGGGGTTCGCCCTTTGCGATGGCAATCATCGTGAATTTGCGGCCCTCGAAACGCCGGAGTATCTTCTCCGGCATCTCGTTGAGCTCGCGCAGGCAGGGTTTGCACCAGGTAGCCCAAAAGGACAAAAGCACTACGTCGCCCCGGCATTTCGAGATTTTGACCTCCCGGCCGTCGAGCATCTCGACCGTAATGGCAGGAACTTTGGCGCCCGTCCGGAAGCCGGACTGCGCAAAGAGCGGAAACACAAGGAAAACGAAGGCAGACAAAAGGACGGAGAGTCGTTTCATGGGAACGTGTTTTTGGTTGTCAGAAGCAAAGATAACGATTTTCCCAAAACTACTAATTTTTTAGTAGAAAAAGAATCCGATCTCCGCAAACACTGTCCCGAAAATCCCTTCACAACATCCGGAGCTCCTGTTATTTCCCCCGACGCGGGGGATAATTTTTCAAACCGTGATGCCGGCAAAGAGCCGGAATTTTCATTATCTTTGTTCGAGACAACCCTTAACAACCCGATATGAAAAAATTCACACTCACCCTGCTCCTGCTGCTCGCCGGCATCCCGACGCTCTTTGCCCAGCAGACCGTCCGGAACGACATTTTCGCCTACCTCAAACACGAAGGCTATGCCCCGGCCCTGGACAAGGACTCGGACATCGAGTTCAAAATCCAGGGAATCCTCTACAACATTATCGTAAAACAGATCGAAAACGAGGATTATGCCTATGTGGAAGTGCTGGCGAACTTCGGCACCGTCACCCCCTACGACAAGCTGATGGAGATCGCCAACGACATAAACCAGAACAAGTTCGTCTGCAAATGTTCGGTCTCCCGAAACGAGAACAGGAACGTCTTTACGCTGGCCATGGAATTCGTCACCAACAGCCGGGCAAATACCGAATACCAGATGTCGCATGCCCTGCGCCTCCTTCCGGCATGGGTTAAGGAATTCAACGACAGGGTCGACGAATAATAGTGCCCGCCGGACAGGCACGCGAGCCATTCCCGGAGGAAATAAAAAATCCCGCTCCAATGAAGCGGGATTTTTCAGTTACCGGGATTCCGGTTATTTCATCTCCACGAGCGCCTTGCCGGTCATTTCGGCGGGCTGCTCCAGCCCCATCAACTTGAGCACCGTCGGCGCGACGTCGGCCAGGATGCCGTCGTGCACCGACTTCACACGGTCGGAAACGACCACGATGGGCACGGGGTTGAGCGAATGCGCCGTATTGGGCGTACCGTCGGCATTGACAGCGTTGTCGGCATTGCCGTGGTCGGCAATCATGACGACCTCGTAACCGTTCTCCTTAGCAGCCTCGACAACTTTGGCGACGCACCCGTCGACGGCCTTCACGGCCTTCACGATGGCATCGTAGACGCCCGTATGGCCGACCATGTCGCCGTTGGCGAAATTCAGGCAGATAAAGTCGAACTTCCGCTCGCCGAGCGCAGCAACCAGTTTATCAGCGACTTCCGGAGCGCTCATCTCGGGTTGCAGGTCGTAGGTGGCCACCTTGGGCGACGCGACGAGGATGCGGTCTTCGCCCGCGAACTCCGCCTCGCGGCCGCCGTTCAGGAAGAACGTCACGTGGGCATATTTCTCGGTCTCGGCGATGCGCAGCTGCCGCAAGCCCTGCTTCGAAACGAACTCGCCGATGGTGTTGGGCACGTTCTCCTTGTCGAAGAGGATGTGCAGCCCCGTGAACTTGGCATCGTAGGGGGTCATGCAGCAATAGTAGAGGGGCATGGTGTGCATCCCCTCGGCGGGCATGTCCTCCTGCGTCAGCACGATGGTCAGCTCCTTGGCGCGGTCGTTGCGGTAGTTGAAAAAGACCACCACGTCGTTGGGGCGGATCATGCCGACGGGCTGCCCGTTCTCGTCGATGCGCACGAAAGGCTTGATGAACTCGTCCGTAACGCCCTCGTCATAGGATTTCTGGACGGCTTCGACCATGTCCGACGAACGCTCGCCGATGCCGCTGACCAGCGCGTCGTAGGCAACCTTGACACGTTCCCAGCGCTTGTCGCGATCCATCGCGTAGTAGCGCCCGATCACCGTGGCGATCTTGCCCGTCGTGGCTGCGAGGTGCTTTTCGAGGTCGGCGACGAACCCCTTGCCGCTGTGCGGGTCGGTGTCGCGGCCGTCCATGAAGCAGTGCACGAAGGTATTTTCGAGGCCGTAGGCCGCCGAGATGTCGCACAGCTTGAAAAGGTGCTCGAGCGACGAGTGCACGCCGCCGTCCGACACGAGGCCCATGAAATGCATGTTCACGCCGTTCTTTTTGGCATGTTCGAACGCTGCCTTGACCTCGGGGTTCTCCAGGATCGAATTGTCGCGGCAGGCGCGGTTGATCTTCACCAGATCCTGGTAGACCACGCGGCCGGCGCCGATATTGAGGTGCCCGACCTCCGAGTTGCCCATCTGGCCGTCGGGCAGGCCGACGTTCTCGCCGTCGGTGCGCAGCTCGGCATGGGGATATTTCGCCGTCATGGCCGAGATATATTCGGGATGGACGGTCGAAATGACATCGGCCTTGTCGTGGCGGCCGTTGCCCCAGCCGTCGAGGATCATCAGTAATACCTTGTTATTCATAATTATCCGGTTTTTAACTATTCTTTTACTTTACCTGGGCCATAATCAGCTCCACGGCCTTGTCGATGGCGGCCTGCAGCCCGTCGGGGTTCTTGCCGCCCGCCGTGGCGAAGAACGCCTGTCCGCCGCCGCCGCCCTGCATCAGTTTCGCAGCCTCGCGCACCACGGCACCGGCGTTCACGCCCTGGGCCGTGATCTCGTCGCCGAGCATCACCGTCAGCATGGGTTTGCCGTCGTTGACCGACCCCTGCACGAACACCAGTTTCGGGGAGCGGGCACGCAGGTTATAGGCCAGGTCTTTGACGAACTCGGGCGTACGGTCGGTCTGCGTGGCGATGAGCTGCACCCCGTGGCGCTCGGGCGTCGAGGAGATGATCTTCTCGGCCCACTGTGCGACCTGCTCGCGGCGCATGGCCTCGACCTCCTTCGAAAGCGTCTCGTTGCTCTCGAACATCTTCTTTACGGCCTGCAGCACCTGCGGGTTGTGGAGGTATTCGCTGATGTCGCGCATCGTATCCTCGGCGGCGTAGATGATCTTCTCGGCCTGTTCGCCCGTGACGGCTTCGATGCGGCGCACGCCGGCCGAAATGGCGCTCTCGGTCAGTATCTTGAAGAACCCGATGTTACCCGTAGCGCTGGTGTGCGTACCGCCGCAGAGCTCGACCGACGTACCGAAGCGCACCATGCGCACCTTGTCGCCGTACTTCTCGCCGAAGAGCATCATGGCACCGCATTTCTCGGCCTCCTCCTTGGTGGCCTCGCGGTTCTCCTCCAACGGATAGTTGGCGCGGACGGCGCGGTTGACGAGCATCTCGACCTGGCGCAGCTCGGCGGGAGTCATCTTCTGGAAATGCGAAAAGTCGAAGCGCAGGATCTCGGGCGTCACCATCGAACCCTTTTGCTCGACGTGCGATCCCAGCACCTTGCGCAGCGCCTCGTGCATGAGGTGTGTCGCGGTATGGTTGTTGGCCGCGGCCTGGCGTTTGGCAGCGTCCACGACGGCCGTGAACTCGGCCGCAGGGTTTTCGGGAAGCTCCTTGACGATATGGATAATCAGTCCGTTTTCCTTTTCGGTAGCCACGACGGCGATGCGCTCGTTGGCATTCTCGATATAGCCGATGTCACCGATCTGACCGCCCGAGTTGCCGTAGAACGGCGTGCGGTCGAAGACCAGCTGGTAGGAGGTCTTGCCTTTGGAGGTCACGCGGCGGTAACGGGCGATCTTCACCCGCTCGGTCAGCGTGTCGTAGCCCGTGAAGACGCTCTCGCGAATGGGGAACAACTCCACCCAGTCGTCGGTATCGACGGCCGCAGCGTTGCGCGAACGCTCCTTCTGCGCCTGCAACTCGGTTTCAAAGGCTGCGAGGTCAACGCCGACGCCCTGTTCGCGGGCGATGAGCTCCGTCAGGTCGATCGGGAACCCGAACGTATCGTAAAGCTCGAAGGCGTCCTTGCCCGAGATCAGTTCGCGGCCCTCTTTCTTGGTCTTTTCGACCACGCCGTCCAGCAGGCTGATGCCCGTGGCCAGCGTACGCAGGAACGAGGCCTCCTCCTCCTCGATGACCTTTTCGATCAGCGCCTGCTGGGCCTTCAGTTCGGGGAACTGGCCCCCCATCTGCTCCACGAGCCCCGCAACGAGCTTGCAGATCGTAGGTTCCGTGAAGCCGAGGTAGGTATAACCGTAGCGCACGGCGCGGCGCAGGATGCGGCGGATGACGTAGCCGGCCTTGACGTTCGACGGCAACTGCCCGTCGGCGATCGAGAAAGCGATGGCACGCAGGTGATCGGCGATGACGCGCATCGCCACGTCACACTTCGCGTCGGCGCCGTAGGTCTTGCCCGAAAGCTGCGAAATACGCTGGATCGTAGGCTGGAACACGTCGGTGTCGTAGTTCGATTTCTTGCCCTGGAGGATCATGCAGAGGCGCTCGAAGCCCATGCCGGTATCGACGTTGCGCGCCGGAAGCTCCTCCAGCGAGCCGTTGGCCTTGCGGTTGAACTGCATGAACACGAGGTTCCATATCTCGATCACCTGCGGATGGCCCGCATTGACCATCCCGCGCCCGGGCTTGGCGGCGATCTCCGCCTCGTCGCGCAGGTCGAAATGAATCTCCGAGCAGGGGCCGCAGGGGCCGGTCTCGCCCATCTCCCAGAAATTGTCGTGCTTGTTGCCGCGGATGATATGGTCTTCGGGCAGAAACTGCTTCCAGTAGTCGTAGGCCTCCTGGTCGAAGGGCACGCCGTCCTCCTCGGAGCCTTCGAAAACCGTGGCGTACATGCGGTCGGCGGGAAGTTTGTAGACGCCGTGGAGCAGCTCCCACGCCCATTCGATCGCCTCTTTCTTGAAGTAATCGCCGTAAGACCAGTTGCCCAGCATCTCGAACATCGTATGGTGGTAGGTGTCATGCCCCACCTCCTCCAGGTCGTTGTGCTTGCCCGAAACGCGCAGGCACTTCTGGGTGTCGGCCGCACGCGGATATTTGCGGGGCGCATTGCCCAGGAAGATATCCTTGAACTGGTTCATGCCCGCGTTGGTAAACATCAGCGTGGGATCCCCCTTGACGACCATCGGTGCCGAGGGCACGATCACATGGCCCTTGCTCTCGAAGAAGTCCAGAAAGGCCCGGCGAATTTTATTCGATTCCATATATAAGATTTTATCCGATTTCCACGTTTGTGATTTCGGGTTGCAAAATTACACAATTAAAGTTAAATTTGCATCCTATTAACCGGAGTTTTTTCCGCAATGAAGCAAAAAGGGCAGAGATTCGACACGCAGGCGCTGACACAGGAAGCGCAGGCGCTGACGCGCGACGTGGTCTCGGCGCCTTTCCGCCTGCGCACCTACCGCCTGATCCGGAAAATACTGATCGGCTTCATCCTCGTCTCGATCGCCAACGTGCTCTTCTCGTACTTCTTCTACACCCCCAAGATGTACCGCATCATCCGCGACAACCGCGACCTGGTCATCAAGTACCGCATCCTGCAAGACCGCATACGCACCTCGCAGCGGCGCGTGGACGAAATCCGCCACCGCGACAACTACGTCTACCGCTCGCTCTTCTCGACCGACACGGTGTCGATCGACGGCGTGTGGCAGCCCTACCCCGACACCAAATACGCCCCGATGGCCGGGGACGACTTCGCCCCGCTGATGGTCGGCACCTGGAAGCAGCTCGACGCGCTGGCCCGCATACTCTACCTCGAATCGGTGTCCTTCGACGAATTGCAGGCATTCGCCCGCGACAAGGAGAAAATGTCGTCGGCGATCCCGGCCATCTGGCCCATCGACCGCTCGGCGCTGCACAACGACCATATCGGCGCCTTCAACCTGCGCCGGATGCACCCCGTGCTGGGGTATATCCGCCCCCACAAGGGCATCGACCTGGGCTGCGACCGCGGCACGCCGGTCTACGCCACGGGCGACGCCGTGGTGGAGGTCGCCTCCTCGGGGGGCAACGGCGGCTACGGACACATGGTGCTGCTGAACCACGAATTCGGCTACAAGACCCGCTACGCACACCTGAGCAAAGTCCTCGTGCAGCCGGGCGAACGGGTCGCCCGCGGGCAGGTCATCGCCGAAACGGGCAACACGGGCATCTCCTCGGGCCCCCACCTCCACTACGAGGTGATCCACAAGGGCATGCCGGTGAACCCGATCAACTATTTCAACCGCAACATGACCGCCGCGGAATACGACGCACTCATGGAGAACATGCGCGATACGAACTTCGAAAAGCTCTGAGATGGCAGGAAAGAAAGACCTGGAGCGGCTCCGCAGGCGTAAGCGCCGCAAACAGAACATCATACGCGCGACGGTGCACTTTTTCGTGTGGGCCGGGGTCGCCGTGCTCTACTACGTCGGGTTCTCGCTTTTCTTCGACACCCCCGTGGAGTACGAGCTCAAACACTCGACCGACCGCCTGCGCCGCGAATACGCCGCCCTCACCCAGCGGTACGACTCGCTGACGACCGTCATGCACAACCTCTCCGAGCGCGACCGCAACGTCTTCCGCATCCTCTTCGAATCGGATCCCTACGACTTCGATTCGGAATACGAACGCCGACAGGCCGTCACCTACGAAAACATCTTCAACCGTTCGTCGCGGCGGCTCAAGCTCGAACTGCGCGAACGGGTCGCCGACATGGAGAAGCGGCTCGACGAGCTGAACGCCTCGTACCTCGACCTGCAGGCGCTCATCGACTCGGCGGGCAGCGGCTGCAACAACATCCCGGCCATCCAGCCCGTGATAAACAAGCAGTTGACGCTGCTCACGGCCTCGTACGGCATGCGCATACACCCCTTCTACAAGACCCTGCAATCGCACCAGGGCGTGGACTACACCATCCCCGAGGGGTCGCGCGTCTTCGCCACGGCCGACGGCGTGGTGCGCGACGTGGCGCTGCGCAACTCCACGTCGGGGCAGACGGTCGTGATCGACCACGGCAACGGTTACGAGACTTCGTACAGCCACCTCTCGAAGATCAACGTCCGCAAGGGACAGCGCGTGAGCCGCGGCGAGATCATCGCCCTCTCGGGCGACACGGGCCTTTCGCTCTCGCCCCACCTCCACTACGAAGTGCGGCTGAACGGGATGCGCGTCGATCCGATCCACTACTTCTTCATGGAACTCACCCCCACCGAATACCAGCGCCTGATGCGCATCGCGCAGTCGGGCATGCAGTCGTTCGACTAAAAACAAAGGAGATGGGAAGCGACTGGACAAAGGATTTCGGCTTTGCGCGCGAAGAAATTTTCCGCAGCGAAGAAACGCTCCGCACAATCCGCCATATCCGTGCCTCATGGGGCGGCGAACCGGAGTTCCTCTGGGAGAAATTCCCGGACTACGCCGTTTTCCGGCGGCAGGACAACGCCAAATGGTATGCCGTGATATTGACGGTGCAGGCCGGCAAACTCGGCCTCGCGGACGAGGAGCGGACAGAGATTCTCGACATCCGGGCCGATGCGGAGACCATGGCGCGGTCGCTGGACTTCGAACATTATTTCCCCGGTTACCATATGAACAAACGCACGTGGCTCACCGTACGGCTGGACGGCAGCGTACCCTTCGGGGAAATCGCCCCGCTGATCGCCCGCAGTTACGAACTGGCCGGGAAAAAGTAGCCCGTCATGCAAATCCGACTCATCCTGCTCGACTTCGACGGCACGCTGGCCGACACGCGGCGCGCCAATACGCTGGCCTATGTGGCCACACTGCGCGAGGCGGGCTATGCGCTCACCGAGGAGGAGTATGCGGCAAAGTATTTCGGCATGCGGTGCAACGAGTTCCTGACCCGTTACGGCATCGCCGACCCCGCAGAGCGCGAGCGGCTGCGGCTGCGCAAGATCGCGCTCTACCCCGCGTTCTTCGACACCGTGCGGCTCAACCGCCCGCTGTGGGAGTTCTGCAGGCAGTTCCGGGCGCAGGGCGGCCGCGTATGGATCGTATCGACAGGCAGCCGCGCCAACATAGACAACGCCATGCGCCACCTGGGGATCACGGTCGCGGGACAGCGGGCGGGGAGCACGGGTGCGGCAACCTCGGGTGCGGCGGGCAGAGACTTGACAGGTGCGGATGAGGCATGGCTCCGGACAGCCGGCACGGCAACGATAGATGCAGGTACGCCAACACACGCAACAGTCACCCCCGAGCCGGGCGAAGGGCCGAACGGCTCCGTGGACGGCATACTCTCGGGCGCCGACGTCGAGCACAGCAAACCCGCCCCGGACTGCTTTCTGGAGGCCATGCGCCGCGAGGGCTGCACGCCGCAGGAAACGCTGATCTTCGAAGACTCCGAAATCGGGCTCGAAGCGGCCCGCCGCAGCGGAGCGGCCTATTTCAGGGTAACGCTCTGACCATCGCCGCCCAGGCCGTTCCCGGCATCCTGTATCCGGCATCTGCACCCGACATCCGACATCCGGCATCCGCTGCCGGACGCACTCATTCCTCCGCGCCGTCCCCAACAGCATCCATCCGGCCGATCTTCCACAACCGAGCCATGTAATTTCCGGGAGTAATCACCATCCGGCAGCGGAACTTGTCCGCCCCCGTCACGACACAGCCGGTCAGCGCTTGCAGATCACGTTGAAGTCGCAGTACTTGCAGGTATCGGCATCCTCGCACTGGCGGAACGGAACCGAGGTGTCGTAGAGTTCGGCGAGCTGCGCGCGCAGCAGTTCCTCGAAACGCTCGCGGTAAAGCGTATAGCGCGCCCCCTTCACCCCCGTTTGCTTGTCGTCCAGCTGCGGCGAATAGCCGGGGCGGTTCATGTTGCGGACGTAATAGAGCGCCGGTTCGACGTCGCAGCCGCGCGACCGGTGCAGCATCATCGCGTAGAGCAGCGTTTGCAGGATGTTCGAAAGGCGTTGTTTGCCCGTGCCCGTGAACAGGCTCTCCACGCCGTCGAATTCGAGATGCGGCGCCCCGGTCTTGTAGTCCACCACCCTCAGCGCCCCGTCGTCGAGCGTGTCGATACGGTCGGCGATGCCGGCGAATTTCATCTCCAGGTCGCGCCCGCCCGCGCGGAAACGGAACGGATAGGCTACGGGCTCCTCCAGCCCCGACACGGAGAAAGCATCGTGCGCGGCGTCGTAGGGCATCACCCCGCCCCGCAGGTAACGGATCACGATGTCCTTCACCAGCAACAGGTTGCCCGAATAATCTTCGGCTGTGGCATGTTTATCCTGCAAATAGTTCTGGTTGATGGCCGCCTCGACCGCCTGCGCCACTTCGCCCGTACGGATCATCGCACGCAGGGTTTCACCGGGATGCGCCTCGCCCGCGATGCGGGCGTAAAGCGTCTGCACGGCGGCATGGAGGATCGTACCGAACATCGGGGCATCGACCTCCTCGGAAATTTCGTCATCGGCCTCCAAGCGGGCTATGGAATGGAAATAGAAGCGCAAGGGGCAGGCCACGTAGCGGAAAAAAGCCGTCGGCGAGAGCGTCGCAGGGCTTTGGGCGTCGACGAAACGCTCCAGCCGGACCATCACCCCTTCGTCCTTGGGCACCTCGATCGGCGCCGTTTCGGCCAGGTTGACGTCCACCCCCACTTCGACCTTGCGCACGTCGAAGCCGCTCTCGTAGTCCAACTGGTAGATATAGCGGCTCGGCTCGCCCGTCGACTTGTCGTCGGCGTGCGAGCAATAGAGCATGTGGACGGTCTTGGCGCGCTGGATCAGACGGTAGAAATAGTAGGCATAGACACCCTCGTGGTGCTCGGGCGTGGGCAGCTCGTAGGCGGCACGCAGGTTGTAGGGGATGAACGATGCCTGCGCCATATGGTTGCCGGGGAAATTGTCGTCGTTCATCGAAAGGATGATGACGTTTTCGAAATCGAGGTTGCGGGTCTCGAGGATCCCCATGATCTGGATGCCCTCCAGCGGCTCGCCCTCGAAGGGGATGCGCAGCGTCTGCAAGTGCCGGCGCAGCAACGAGGTGTAGACCTCGGCCGTAAGGTCGATATCGCACTCGTCGAGCGAGTTGCGCAACTTGGTGACCTGCTCGGCGATGACCGCCAGGAATTCGACCCGCTGCCGTGCATCGTCGCCCTCGTAGGGCTGGCGCGCCACGGCGGCGACCACGTCCAGCATGTAGTCGGACAACTCGCGCCACGTCGCGGCGGGCGTAAAGATCCGTTTCAGCAGTTCGTTGCGGCCCAGCCACGCGGCATCGACCGAAATGCGGCGGTCACGGACGATCTCCTCGTGCATCGTGCGCGTGAGTGCGGCGTCGCACTCGGCCACATAGGGGTGTGCGAGGATGCCGGCGACGTCGGCATGGTAGAACGTGCAGCCGTCGCCCTTGCGGCGGCGGTGGTTCTGCAACTCCACCAGACGCTCGACGAACGTGTAGGCCAGGCTCTGCCGCAGGGGGAAGCCCATCGTCACGTTCACCCGTCCGATGTCGGCGGGCAGGGCGTACAGCAACGGCAGCAACAGGTTCTCGTCGGTAAGCACCACGGCGGTCTCCTTGCCCAGCGCGGGCCTGGCGCCCGCGGCGATGCCGGAGTCTTCCTCCCTGCGGCGGCGGGCCAGATCGGCGAGGATCGCCGCGGCATACTTGCACTGCACGGCGTTCGAGACGGCGGCGACCGACACGATCTGCTTCTCTCCCCGCATGTTGTCGTACCGAAGTTCCGTGCGGGGTGGGAACTGCGCCACGTTCGAACGCACGAACATACCCGCCTCCTGTTCGGGGTCGTCCTTATAATAAGAGTCGTAGTCCCAGTAAAAATCGGTTTCGGCCGCCGTGGCGAGGAACCCGAAAAGGCGCTTCTCGCACTCGGAAAGGGCGTTGAACCCCGCCACGACATAACGCCGGGGCTCGGGGAAGGCGAACCCGCCCCCGCGGATGCGGTCGGCGGCGGCGCGCTGCACCATGCCGTTGTAGGCGATGCCGAGCGACGAGAGACGCTCCCGGAAGCGGCGGTAGATGGGGCCGAGGGTCTTCCAGATCGCCAGAAAACGGCGTTTCTCCTCCGAAAGGTCGGCCTGCTCGCCGAACGAGGACCAGAACGAAAGGATGCGCAGCTGCGCGGGCGTGAGGTAGGAAATATCGGCTTCGATCTCCTTGATCTCCGAGATGTTGCGGAAGAGCATCTGCGCGTCGATCAGGTATTTGTCGATCGTATCGAAGTCCGTGAGGAGCATATCGCCCCAGAAATAGAACTTGTCGAAGGGTTCGTTGTGGTAGGCCGAGTAGACTTTGTAAAGCTCGGTGATGAGCCGCACGCGGTCGCCCGTATGCAGCCCCGATATTTCGCCCGTCAGGTCGTCGATCGTCACCCATTCGGGCTGCCACATCGGACGCCCGGCGATACGCCCCAGGGCATCGACGAAAAACAGCCGCGCACGCCGCGACGGGAAGAGCACCGCCCGTTCGGACAGTCCCTCGCCATAGCGCGCATACAGGTCGGCGGCCACCTCCTCCAGAAATCCCTTCATAGCAGTTCGGACAGCCCCGGCGACTTCCCCGGCGGTATTGTCCGCCCGGGATCCGGAAGCCCCCTTCGCATTATTGTTCCATGAGACTATTCTACGTGGCTGATCTCACCGCCCATGAACTTGGCGCCGCCGCGCACGACGGCAGGCTGCCCCTTATAGGTGATACGGGCGTTAGTCGTGGTCTTGCCGATGAACCGGTCGGTGATCCACAGCGACACGTCGGCCTTGCTCTGGGCATTGACCTCGGCCGACATCACCTCCAGCCCCGAGGCCGCGACCCTGCCCGTCGAAGCGAACAGCGTCAGGTAGCTCGCCTTGCCGGTGAGCGTCGCGCTGCTGCCGCCCGTGAGCTCCATCCTGAGGTCTTTGACATCGAACGCCGCTGTGAGCGACGCCTTGCGCCCCAGCGTCAGGTCGAGCTGCACCGCATCCACCGTCCCCTCGAACACGGCTGCGGCGCCCGACAGCGAAACGGACTGCAACGTATTGTAATAGACCGTCACCTCGGTGCGGTCGGGACGGCGCGAATCGGGCCTCTCGCTGATACGCAGGGTTTTGTCCTTCACCTCGGCGCGGAATTTCGAAGTATAGGAACCTTTCGTGTCGTATACGATCTTGGGGGCCTCGGTGTCGGGGACTTTCACGAATTTGATATCCAGGTCGGCATCCACCGCGACGGCCTCGAACGTGGTCAGCCACTCGTTATGTTCCGTAGGACTTGCGGCACCCGCCTCCTGTGCACGGCCGGAGGCTGCGAAAACCAGCATCACGGCGCTCAGAATCATCTTCTTCATACATTGTAGGTTTAAATACGTCGCTAAAATACAAAATTATTGCGAACCCCGGTTTGCCGTTCGGGATTTGTTTTGTACTTTTACTACCTAAAACGACATTTCGGACAGTGAGGGCGAGAATTCTGAATGCAAGCGCGGGGTCGGGCAAGACCTACCAGTTGGCGTACAAATACGTGCGCGACGTGGTCGAACAGCCCGGCATTTACCGCCACATCCTCGCCGTGACCTTCACCAACAAGGCCACCGAGGAGATGAAATCGCGCATCCTCAAGGAGATACACCTGCTGGCCTCGGGACAGCCGAGCTCCTACCTCGACAACCTCTGCCGCGAATTGTCGCTCGATGCCGCCACGGTGCGCCGACGCGCCCGGGAGGTGCGGTCGAAGATCCTGCACGACTATTCGCGCTTCACGGTGCTGACGATCGACACCTTCTTCCAGCGCATCCTGCGCGCCTTCATCAAGGAGCTGGGCATCGACCTCAATTACAACGTCGAGATCGAAACGGCCTCGGTGCTGACCAAGAGCGCCGACACGCTCATCGAGCAGATCACCACCGACCGCGACCTGCAGCGCTGGCTCACGGACTTCGTGCAGGAGCGCATTGACGAAGGCAAGAAATGGGACATCCGCGACGGCATCCTCACGCTGGGCGGCGAGCTGTTCAAGGAGAAGAACAAGGACGCACTCTCGGCGGCCCGCCCGCGCGAGGAACTGGCGCGTATCGTGGGCGAAGCCACGGCGCACGCCGCGGCGACCAAAAAACGGATGCAGGACGCTGCGGCCGAAGCCGTGCGGATCATCGGGGACGCAGGCGCCTCGGTCGCCGACTTTCCCTACAAAGGCTCGGGCTTCGCGGCCTATTTCTACGCCGTGGCGGGCGGCAGCTTCGAGCGCTACGGAAGCCGCGCGGAGGCGGCCTGCACCAGGGACGAGGCGTGGGGAAAACCCGGCAGCACGGCACAGGGGCTGCGTTCCCGGCTGCAACCCCTGCTGCGCGAAATGTGCGGCCTCTACGATGAGAACGTCCGCGCGTGGAACACCTGCGACCTGCTGCGCGAGAACTACCGCAGCTTCGCGCTGCTCTCCGACCTCTATGCCAAGGTGCAGCAGATGTGCGACCAGGAAAACATGATGCTCCTCTCGGAGACCAAATACATCCTCTCGGAATTCATCGGCCACAACGACGCGCCGTTCATCTACGAGAAGGTCGGCAACCGCTTCGAACACTTCATGATCGACGAATTCCAGGACACCTCCGTGAAGGAGTGGGAGAATTTCCTGCCCCTGCTGCAAAACGCCATGGCGCAGAGCGAGGCGACCTCGGTGCTGATCGTGGGCGACATCAAGCAGTCGATCTACCGCTGGCGGGGCGGCGACTGGAAAATACTCCACTCGCAGGCGCAACGGGCGCTGGGCGCGGACAGCACCGAACTGGTCAACCTCACGGAAAACTACCGCAGCCTGCCCGCCGTGGTGGATTTCAACAACAAGGCCATCGGCCGCGTGGTCGAAGCCGACAACCGGGCGCTCAACGCGACGCTGGACGAAGCCGCGGCGCGGGGCGACATGGACGCCCGCACCGCCGCCGGGCTGCGCGACACCCTGCAAAAGGCTTACCGCGAACATGCGCAGACACCCCGCCGCCTGGGCGGGGTGCCGGGCTATGTTTCGGTGGAGACCTTCGCCGAACGGCCGCCCGTCGTGGAGCGCATCTGCGAGGTGCTGGACAAGGGTTTCCGTCCGTGCGACATCATGATCCTGGTGCGCGGGGCGACCGACGGCGCCAGGGTGGCCGCCGAGCTGCTGGATTTCAAACGCCGCAACGACGACCCGCGCTACCGGTTCGATGTGATGACACAGGAAGCGCTGATCGTGGGCAACGCCCCCGTCAGTTCGTTCATCGCCGCGGCGCTGCGCCTGTCGCTCAACCCCGACGACTCGCTCAGCCGCGCCGTCTACAACCACTACCTGGGGCGCGGGTTCGACCGCCCGCTGCCCGGGGACGAACGCACCTTTTTCCGCTCGATCCGGCTGCTGTCGCCCGAGGAGGCGTTCGAGCGGATCGTCATGCGCCACGCGCTGCACGACGACAGGCAGCAGACGGCCTACCTGCAAGCCATACACGAACAGATCATCGGCTTCTGCGCCAGCAAGATCGCCGACATCGCGCTGTTCCTCGACTGGTGGGAGCAGCAGGGGCAGAACCGGTCGCTGAGCGTCGACGAGAGCGCAACGACCGTCGAGATCACGACCATACACAAGGCCAAGGGGCTCGAAAAGCGCGTGGTGCTGATCCCCTGGTGTTCGTGGCAGCTCGATCCCAAGTCGGGCGGCAACGTGACGAACATCGTCTGGGCCGAGGCACAGGGCGATGCGGGCGCCGTCGGGCGCTTCCCGGTGAAATACAAGAAGGCGATGGCCGAATCGGGCTTCTCGGCGGAGTACTACCGCGAGCTGGTCTATTCGCACGTCGACAACATCAATCTGCTGTACGTGGCCCTGACACGCGCCGCCGAGTCGCTGCACGTCTTCATCCCCCGCAAGGGCGGCAAGAGCGTCGGCGGGCTGCTGCTGCAAAGCATCGGAGCCGACGGCGACAAAGCGCTGCTCGACGGCACCGAAGGGCGCCGCACCGCGACCGAGGAAGGCGAAAGGTTCGAATTCGGGCGCTTCACGGGCCCCGTGCCCGGCGGCGGCAAAGCATCCGACAGCGTGCACGTCGTACTGGAGAACTACCCCACGGCACGCGCCGACCTGCGGCTGAGGCTCCCCTCGCAACGTTATTTCGAGGAGGAGGACGAGGTGGAACTCTCGCCCCGCAACTTCGGCATCCTGATGCACAAAGCGTTCGAGCAGGCCGACGACCGGCAACAGATCTACGAGGCCGTGCAGCGGATGCGGGACGACGGCACGCTGTCGCCCGGCGAAGCCGAAGCGCTGCGGGGGATGATCGCCCGGGTGCTGGCGCACCCCGTCGCGGGCGAATGGTTCGGAGGCGGCTGGCAGCGCGTGCGCAACGAGAACGAGATCATCGTCCCCGGCGCCGGGTCGACCCGGCGCCCCGACCGCGTGATGATCCGCGGCACGCGGGCCGTGGTCGTCGACTACAAGTTCGGAAGCCGCGACCCCGGACGCTACCGCCGCCAGGTGGGCGAATACCTCGGCCTGCTGCGGCAAATGGGCTACACCCAATGCGAAGGGTACCTGTGGTACGTGAAACTGGGGGAAATCGAAAAAGTGGAAGGATAAGATGAACGAAACCATCGGCATCATACCGCGTGCGTTCCGCCGCCGGGGAGTGTGGGTCGCCTGCACGCTCCTGCTGCGCGCAGGGCTGAATTTCCTCGGGCTGGCCATGCTGCTGCCCGTGCTGGCGCTGGTGCTCGACCCCGGCAGCCTCGAGGGCGGCGGGGTGCTGACACGCGCCTACGAAGGGCTGGGCTTCGCCTCACAACGCACTTTCGCGCTGGCGGTCTGCGCGGCTGTGGTGGGCGTGATCGTCCTGAAGTGCCTGCTCGGGCTGTGGCTCGCCCGCGTCGAACGCACCTATATTTACGACCTCTACCGCACGCTTTCGCGGCGGCTGCTCGTTACCTACCACGACCGGGGGCTGCCGTTCGTCAAGGCGTCGAACTCGGCCGTACTGGCCCGCAACGTCAACGTCGTCTGCCTGGCCTTCGCGGCGGGCGTGCTCAAACCCGCCGCCGCCATCGCCGCCGAGGCGATGCTGCTCGTGCTGCTGTTCGGGGCGCTGATGTGGTACACGCCCCTCGCGGCACTGCTCGCCCTGGCGGTCTTCCTGCCCTCGATCTGGCTCTATTACGGACTGGTGCGCAACCGCATCAACCGCTACGGGGAACTGGAAAACAAGGCGCAGCGCGAAAAGGCGCGGCTCGTGGCCGAGACCTTCCGCGGCTATGCCGACATCGAGATCAACAATGCCTTCCCGATGATGCTCCGCCAGTTCGACCGGGCGATGGATCAGGTGATCCGCACGCGCCTGCGCGAAACGGCGATCGGGCTGCTGCCCCAGACCTTCACCGAGGTCGGGCTGGCCGTGGGCATGGCCCTGCTCGTGGCACTGAGCCTCGGCGACGGCGACGGGCGGGCGCAAATGCTGTTCGGCGTATTCGCCGTGGCCGCACTGCGCCTGATGCCCTCGGTGCGCAACATCATGACCGGCTGGACGGCCATCAAATACAACCGCTACACGATCGGCATCCTGCGCGACGCCGCAGCGGACTGCCCCCCGGCGCCGGCAAACCCGGACTGCCGGGACACCCCCGGCCCGCGCAGCACATCCGCCGCAACCGTTGCCCCCGGCAATTCCGGCAATTCCGGCAATTCCGGCAATCCCGGGAACCCCGCCGCCGATACCGCCAGCTCCCCCGAAAAGCTGCCGTTCCGGCATGAGATCGCCGTGCGCGACCTTAGGTTCCGCTTCGCGGACGGCGGGCGCGAGCTTTTTCACGGCCTTTCGCTGACGATCCGCAAGGGCGAGCGCATCGGTATCCGCGGAGCCTCGGGCGCCGGGAAAACGACGCTCTTCAACCTGCTGCTGGGGCTGTACGAGCCGAGCGGGGGTGAAATCGCCATCGACGGCACGCCACTTACGGCGGCCAACCGCCGGGCATGGCAGAACCGCATCGGGTACGTCTCGCAAAACCTTTTCATCGCCGACGGCAGCTTCGCGGCCAACGTCGCGCTGGGCATCCCCGCCGGGGAGGTCGACCGGGAGCGGGTCATGCAGGCGCTCCGCGCGGCACAGCTCGGGGAGCTGGTCACCGGGCTGGCGAAAGGGATCGACACCCACGTCGGGGAGTGCGGCTGCCGCCTCTCGGGCGGACAGCGCCAGCGCATCGGCATCGCCCGTGCGCTCTACCGGCAGGCCGACGTGCTTTTCTTCGACGAGGCGACCTCGGCGCTCGACAGCCGCACCGAAGAGGAGATCAACCGCTCTATCGCCGGGCTCGCTGCACGGGATGCCGGGCTGACACTGGTCGTCATCGCCCACCGCGAAAGCTCGCTCGAATACTGTAACAGGATCATAACGATAGGAGAATAAAACATGGAATACCTCATAGCCGGCATACGCATCGACATCCCGCACCGGTTCACGACAGGCGCCTTCGGCATGGCGCTGGCACCGTTCGCGGCCGAAAACAAAACGGAAACGGACGCCGGCAGCAACCGTATGGCGGGCCCCGTGCCCGGAACGGCGACAACCGCAGCACCCTCCCCGTCGGAAACCCCGGGGACGGAAAGGAGTGCACCCCACCCTGCGACATCCCCGGCGGACACGGCACAACCAGACCTCATCCTGCACACGGGACTGCTCGCCGGCGACACGGCCGGCTATTGCGAACTCGACGCATTCGACTTCACCGACGCCGATGCCGACTGCCGTTTCGGCCGCGACACGGAGGGCTACCTGCTTACCATGACACCCCGCGACGGCAGCGCCCCGGCACGGTTTCACAAAGCCTTCGGCAGCCCCGACGCCACGAGCGACATCACCCCGGAGCACAATCCGGCGCTGTTCCGCTTCGGGCTGTGGACGATGTTCAACATCGCCGCGCTGGAACGCCGGGCGGTAGCCGTACACTCGTCGGTGATCAGCCTGGACGGGCGCGCCGTACTCTTCCTCGGCGAATCGGGCACGGGAAAGAGCACCCACACGCGCCTGTGGCGCGAGCATATCCCCGGGGCACGCCTGCTCAACGACGACAGCCCGATCATCCGGATCGCCCCGGAAGGGGCTGCCGAAGCGGCAAGCGCTCCCGCGGCAGATACGATTCCCGCCCTGCAAGGCGTTCTCGCCTGCGGGTCGCCGTGGAGCGGCAAAACCCCGTGTTACCGCAACGTAAGCCATCCGATAGCGGGCATCGTGCGGCTTTCGCAGGCACCGCAGAACCGCATCCGCCGCCTGCGTCCCATCGAAGCCATCGGGGCGCTGCTGCCTTCGTGCCCGCCGTCGTTCGCACACGACGAGCGGCTGGAAGACGCCATCTGCCGCCTCGTATCCCAAATCGTGGCGCAAGTCCCCGTCTACCACCTCGAATGCCTGCCCGATGCCGCGGCAGCCCGTCTCTCCTGCCGCACGGTATTCGGTGACGACGCCCCAAACACCCTCCGCTGATGCTGCTGACCAACCGCCTCTTCTTCGAACAGGTCGAAGCGATGCTCGCCGAAGGACACGAAGTCCAGATCCGCATGAAAGGGCACAGTATGCGGCCGCTGCTGCGCAACGAACGGGACATCGCCGTACTGACCCCGATTGCGAAATATGCCCCGGCACCTGTCCCGGCAGCCGGGGCACCTGCGGATCCCGTCCCCGAAACCCGCGCCGCCGACGGCAATGCCAGCACCGCCCGCCAGACCCGACTTTCCGGCGACACCCCCGGCACGGCACCCGACCTGCACACACCCGCCTGCGGCACCCGCCATCCGGCTCCGCCGCCGAGCGGCATCGGCGCCCTGCGGACGGGCGACGTCGTCCTGTTTCGCTGCGAAGGGCGCCATATCCTGCACCGCATCGTCGGGATCGAAACAGGCGTCCGCTGCGAAGGAAACCGTCCCGTATGCGCACCAGCCGCAGGGAATGCCCCGTCCCCTGCGGCATCCGCGGAAAACCCCGCAGAGAGGGATTCCGCCGCGGGGACACTCCGTTTCACCCTGTCCGGGGACGGTAATTACCGCACGACGGAGCATTGCCTCGGCAAGGATATCGTCGCCGTGATGACGGCTGTCATCCTGCCGTCGGGACGCATCGTCCGCACCAGCTCCCGCCGCTGGAAACGGCGGTCGCGCAGGTGGCTGGCACTCCCCCGGGGCGTGCGGCGTTTCGTCCTCCGGGTCATGTGGCGGCTCGGAATCCGGTAACCGGAGACCGGACGGCCGATAAATGCGGTTCCCGGGAAACGGCAGTCTGCAAAAAAGCACTCCAGACCGGCCAACGAAACAGCCGCACCGGAGTGCGTCTGTTTCCAGCACAAAGCGTTACGCTTCATCGAATTCCCGCAGCTCGCGGATACGCCGCTGCAGGTCACGGATACGCCCCCACTCATGATGTGTTATCACGATGCAGGCAACCGCCGTCAGCGAGAGCAGGGCGGCGACCGTCCACCACATGCCATGCGCCGTATAGTAGCCCGCCGCATACAGCAGCATGCCTGCAACGAACAGGATTACGACGACATACTGGAAAATATAATACGCTCCGGCAAAGGCCGCATAGCGGGTCATGCGGTGTTCACACTCGACGATATCGGCATCGCAGCGCGACACCCGCAGCAGCAACCACAGGGAAAAGAACGAAGGGAGCAGACATAAAAGGTAGCCCGCCACGACCCACCAGATGAAAATACCGGATACTCCGCGGAATTTGCCGATTGCGACACATAGCGGGACAACCGCCACACCCAACAGCAGCATGAGCTGTACATAGTGCAAGTACGAACCGACACGTCCCCGCAGCATACGTTCCATATCCTGCCGCCGGATCACCTGCTCCCGGTCGAGCCGTTCCGAGAGTACTTTCCATTTGAGTTTCAACTCTTCGAGTTCCATAATTCCTGAATTTTACCGGTTATACATTTTACGCAGTTTGCAGCGGATACGGGTCAGTTTCACGGCCACATTGCCGGGAGACAGGCCCGTGATGGCGGCGATCTCCCCGGCGGGACGTTCTTCGAGCCACAGCAGGATCAGCGCCCGGTCGAGCCGGCCCAAGCGTGAGATCACCGCATACAGCTCGTCGAGCTGCTCGCGGGCCTGCATATCGTCGTCGCACGCCAGGTCGACCGAAAGGCGCACGCTTTGCGGACGCCGCATCCGGCGGCGGACAAACGAAATGCAGGTATACAACGCGATGCGGTATACCCACGTGGCAGTTTTGCTCTCTCCCCGGAAATCGGGGAATCCCCGCCACAGAGCCAGCACGACCTCCTGAAAATAGTCGTCGATCTGCCCGCGCCCGGGTGCATAGACATAGCACACCTTGTAGATTATGCGTTTGTGATGCTCGATAAGTTCGATGAACCGCTGTTCCGTATCCATGTTTCAGCCTTTTACCCCAATAGTCGCCAGGGAGTGCAAAAAATTACGGCTGCCGATAAAAAAGGCCGAAACCCACGCGGGTGTGGGATTATAATGATGTAACGACTTGATTTATCGGGTCGTTACATTTTTGTATAGGATAATAGGTAACGAAAAGGCAACGGTTTATTTTCAGTTAATTGCACGAAAATACCGCATTTCAAATAACCTACTGCAAGATACGAAAAATTTTCCGACCGGGCAAATTTCGGGACAGCCTTTACCAATGTCAAGTTCCGGAGTGATTTGCTCCGGTATCTGATAAAAAGTTTTGGTTCAAACATAGTTAAGTTTGTTTCTCCGTAGTTCTTTGAGTAAAATTATATAAACCCGTTGGCGGAATTAAAATTACAAAAGATTTATGCATAAAAAGTTATGCATAATACTAATTATTAACACATTAATGGTTTCCGATCAATTAATAGCTAATTCATATATGCACAACCTATATGCAATATTCGCAAAATTTCGCGACATCTGCAAGCAGTTTGCAGGGAACTTGATCAACGAAGAATATACCTCGATGTGGTGTCGTTCCCAGATTTTCCGACTTGGAAGTGGTTGCTCTCAATATGGCTTCTGAATCCATTGGTATTGACAGCGAATCCCTTTTATTCGTTAAACTGAGAGAATATAAATCTGAGATTCCTCATTTAATATCTCGTCGGTAATACAATGGCAGACGAAAGTTCACGGCTTCTCTTTGTGCTGCCATTCGAGAAAAGATGGCAGCAGCTATTGATGGTGGTGAAGACTACTTCTGTATAGATTCAAAACCGATAGAAATCTGTCGTCCTGCCTGTGCCAAGCGATGTTCCATGGGCAAAAATGAAATAGAAAAAGCTCCTTCGTTTGGATATTGTGCATCACAAGGAGTTTATTACTACGGTTCATTAGTGTCCACTAAAAAATCATAAGAGTTCTTTGAAATTATTGAAATTCAAATTGTTATAGCAGATTTTGAGGCGCAACGATTTGAAATTACTTTTGCAGTCTGAATCAGGCTGTTATGAATAAAGACAAATATGTTTTCGCCCAATTAGTCGGCTTCCTGGACAATTTTAAGTTCCTCCGCATTGTAAAGAAGTATGAAGGCGACAAGTATATAAAGAGTTATACTTGTTGGAATCAACTACTTACGATGATGTTCGGACAGCTGTCAAATCGAGAGAGCCTGCGGGATCTCATTGTTGCGATGGAAGCGCATGCCGGAAAACTTTATCACCTCGGCATCGGCAAATCCGTGACCAGAAGCAATCTTAACAAGGCTAACGAGCAGCGCAACTACCGCATATTCGAGGAGTTCGCGACCGACAGTAGTGATGCCAAAGAACAAAAAAATAACATTACCTTTACGGAACGATTTCGGGATTTGCCGTGATCCCAAAATCGTCCCGAATACAACCTCTGACACAGTTTATTTTACGATCCCATCAAGTTGAAGAATTCTTGCACATTCCGCTCCGATTTAGGGCAGACACATTCCTCGAACTTCATTCCGTCATTGAGACTGCCAAGAAGCACAACCATACTTCTTTTAGTGCCATTCAAGCCTTGTTTGAGGTCTGAAACCTTGACATGCACCTACCGCTGAATAGTTACTAAAAAACATTGATTATCAATCATGCGTAAAATTGCGACATATCTGTCGGCAATCGTGCTGCTGACGGCCTGCATAACGAATAACCGGCAGAATAACAGAATTTTATACGTTTCGATACAACCGCTGCAAAGCCTTGTGGACAGCATTGTCGGCGGAGATTTCGAAGTCGAAGTACTCGTGCCCGCCGGAGCCAGTCCCGAAACGTTCGAACCTACGCCCAGACAATTTGTGGAGCTAAACGAAGCGCAACTTATTTTCAATGTGGGACTTATCGACTTCGAAACCTCGCTGTTGGGCAAAGTCGAACAACAGGAGAAAGTCATCGACCTGAGCCACGGAATCGACCTGATCGAAGGCTCTTGTTCGCACAGCAGTCACGGACACAATCATACGCACGGTGTCGATCCCCATGTCTGGACCTCCCCGAAGGCGTTGCAGAAGATGGCGACAAACGCTTTCGAAGCCATTCGCAAAGCCTATCCCGATTCGGTGAAATACGAAACCAATTATAACAGGTTGCAGAAGGAGTTACAAGCATTGGACGCTCGCACGGCGGAGAAAATCGCACGGAGCGGCATCGAATATTTCATCGTCTACCACCCCGCCCTCACCTATTATGCCCGCGACTACGGGCTGCGGCAGGTCGCCATCGAAACAGACGGTAAGGAGCCCTCGGCCAAGCAGTTGACGGCAATCATCCGGCAAGCCCGGGAGGATGGAGTACGCCGGATATTCTACCAAAAGCAATTCCCGGCATCGACCGTGGAGGTCATAGCCCGAGACATCGACGCCGAATACGTGGCGATTGATCCGCTGAACCGGGACGCCATAGCGAACATCGACACGATAACCGACTTAATCACCGCAAAATGAATCTGGTAACGATGCGCGACGTAAGCGTCGCATACGACGGATACGAAGCCATTCAACATGTCGATCTGGAAATCGGCGACGACGATTTCCTGGGTGTCATAGGTCCCAACGGCGGCGGAAAGACGACACTCGTGAAAGCCATACTCGGAACCGTGCCCCATACGGGCGAAATATGTTTGGCGCCGGAGTTGTTCCGGGGCAAGGAGCGGCTGATCGGCTATATGCCGCAGTTGTCGGATTTCGACCGGGAGTTTCCGATCTCGGTGCTCGAAGTCGTGCTGTCGGGATTGCAGGGCCGCCGCGGGTTCCGCTCCCCCTACACCCGGGAGGACCGCGAAAAGGCGATGGCGCTGCTGGCCTCGTCGGGGATTGCCGAAACGGCCCGCCAGCCGATCGGAGAGGTGTCGGGCGGCCAGATGCAGCGGGCGCTGCTGGCCCGGGCCGTGATCTCGGACCCGAAGCTGCTGATTCTGGACGAACCCGCGAATTTCGTGGACAACAAGTTCGAGAAAGAGCTTTACCGTACGCTGCATGAGCTGAATACGCGCATGGCAATCGTCATGGTGTCGCACGACATCGGCACGATCACGAGTGTCGTGAAAGAGATCGTCTGTGTCAACCGCCGCGTGCACCGTCACCGTTCGAACGTGCTGACCGAAGAGCAGCTGCGCAACTACGACTGCCCTATTCAGCTCGTTTCGCACGGCCACATTCCCCACACCGTGCTGGAGCACCACCCGGGGGACGGATGCTGCGACCACGACGGACAACAAATACAGTACGCCGTTATTCTGGCTAACGGAAAATCCGGGGCGGCCCGAGTCGAACTGGAAGCGGGTGCGCGAAAAATGGTTGTTGAGTGTCCAGTTTCCGTCATTGCCGATTCGGGAGTGCATCAGCGCCAGTTCCCGCTGGTTGGGGATACGGTATCCTGCCGGACACGGGGAGTTGCCTGCGCTTGCCGCGCTCCTCAGCGACTCCCAATTATATCCATGGCCTCCGGATGGCGTGTTTAGAACTTCGAATATCCTCCAAGGTTTGTTGGCCGCCTCGCGTTCGTGGTGCTCGGGCAGTTCGGCGGTCTGGAAATAGCCGCGGATGGATTGCTGATCGATTCGGGCAAGCGAGATCCTGCGGGTCATCGCATCGTAGGTGGCCATATCGTCGGGCTTGACGGTTCCGGCGGCCGTGCGTGGAATTCCCAGATTACGGACACAACGATAATAAACAGGAGTAGAAATCGAACTGGAATAATTTTGGGAAAGTTTTCCGGTCGAGGAGCCTTCGGATGACCATAGGATTATGGGGTTGTCATAGCCAAGGTACTTCTCGTGAACCGTACTGCTGGCGAAATACTGCTCCTGCCCCTCTGTCCAGGTCGTTTTCCTGTAAAGCCTGGCTCGCTGGTCGAAGGACCATTCGCCGATCCATAGATCCGTCAACTGGTTGATGGCCGCCAGATACCATTGCACCTCGTTCTCGTCGATCGTGCCGTCGCCGTCGTTGTCGCGGTTCATCCGCAGACATTTGTATTTGGCAGCCTCGTAATCGGACTTCAGGGTCCAGGTCGACGTCGTGACGTAATCGCTCCAGCGTTTGGTCGTACTGCCGCCCAGCCACATCCGGAGCGTATTCGCACGTCCGTTGTTCGAGTCGTTGTATGTCGGGTTGGAAACGTCGTTCGTGTTTTTTTCGAATGCGACCGGCGTTTCTTCCTGGATCATCTCCGTGCCCCAGGCCGTGAAATTCTCTTCGTCCATGATGTTATACATGGTCTGGATTGAGGACTGGCGGATCGAATAGATGGCGTTGGTCTTCGTGCTCTGGCGATCGGGGCTGTACGCCAGATTCGAAAGGATGTTCATGACCCGCGCCTGCTGGTTGACGAATTTCTTCCACAAGCCGTTCACGGCCGTTTCCGAAGGATCGGTCGGGCTCGTCTCGTAATAGTATTCGTCGACGAATGCCGTGAAGCGCATGTAGTCGCTACTGTCGAACAGGTGGTCGGAGCCCCCGCTTCCGCTGGTACGGTAACGCTCCTTGCAGGCCTGAAGGATATTCACCAGCTGGTCGACATACAGCAGTTTGTCCGTCCCGTTCGCCACGTCAGTCATATAGGTGTCCAGCGAGACCGTCCCCGTGTAGACCGCATCGTTGCCCGGATAGGCGCGGAAATCGGTGCTACTGTAGAAGTTGCTGCTGTTCTTGCTGTTGATCCGGAACTTTATCCACTTGTAGTCGGCCGGATGTTCGCCGGCGGCGCCCCGCGAGAAGGGGGTGTTGACGTCCCAGGTCATGGTCTCGTCCACGTTGCTCTGGTGGAAACTCAGGGTGAACACCTCGTTGTACGCGTCCAGCTCCTTGATCTGCAGCGCCATCACGACATCGCCCTCGGCGCCGGGACGCCGCTCGTCCTCCTCGGTCTTCTTGCTCGAATCGACCTCGATGATGATTTTGTCCACCGACACGATTTTCACGTTATAGGTATAGTAGGTGTTGCGGAGCAAGTTGTAGTCGTCGACGCCTTCCACGCCTCCGAGATGGATCGTATAGACCACATCGGTCGATATTTCCACGCCCGACGACGCGTCCTTGTAGCGTATGTCACCCCGCAACTGGACGCAGGTTCCGGTCTTCGGCGCATAGGTATAGTCGCCGTTGGCGACCTCGATTCCCGCGCCGGTCGGGGTCTTGTCTTGTTTCTCGCGCAGCGCATACTGCTCCTCATAGGTGCCCGCCGTGACGGGAATCTCGGCCCGGGGCGTCAGGACGCTCTCCAGCGAATAGAAGGCGAAGGTCTTGCCGTCCTCCTCGAAATGAGCCCACTCCGTATCGAAGCACTCCGCGGGGTCGGTGCACAGGTCGGTGCGCGAAGCCATCATCCCCGCCTTGCGTGGAACCGACACGACGCGCCAGTCGTCGGAAGTGAAGGTGACGCCCGAAGCCTCGGTGACGCGGAAGCGGATTTTGGAGTCGACGCGTGTCAGCGGCACGGTAGCCGAGACGGGACTGCCGGCCGTGACGGTGACATTCTCGGCGACGCCCGTCATCAGGAAGTTGGTGCCCCGTTCGATGAACTTGCCCCGGAGGTTCACCACGCACGAATCCAACGCCGCACGCGAGGCGATGCCGTCGAGCATCTCGCGGGTAATGTCGACGACCGTATTGTCCGTATTGGCAATGGCGGCCACGCTTTTCCCCGTGCCGCACGTCAGGCCGCCGATGGTTCCGGTCCAGCTCGATGCGCTCAGGCTGGAGATATAGTTGCGGCAATCGACCGACCCGTCCGGGTTGAATATGAAGATGTAGAGGTTGTTGATCCGCTGTTCGTCGGCATCGGCCGACACGGCGCGGGTCTTCACGTCGTTCTGCGAAGAGGCGACGCTCAGCGTCAGCGAGGCAAACTCGCCATGCGTTCCGGGCAATTCATCCTTCGAGCACGCCGCGACGGCCAGACACATCCAGGCTATATGGAATAATCGTTTCATAATCGTCAATCGAAATCGGGGACATCAATGGTTTCCTGGTTCCAGTCCTGCACCACACAGGTCAGCGCCATCTCGCCGAACGGGGTGAACTTCAGTCTGAAAACATATCGCTTGCTGGCTTCGATGCTGCCGGAGACGACGAAATCGCCGATATTCCGAACTATTGCAGATTCCCGCGTCACGCCGTTCGACGTGTAGCGGACCGTGACGGTGAGCAGGTCGTCGTCATCGATCTGTTGCGGCCAAAGCATCGCGCAGCCCGTTGCGGAGGAGACCGGCTGGTAGACGGGATAGACGGCAACCAGCGAATTGCCCTGCAACGTGCCGTCCGCCTCCGAGAGAGCGTACTCCCTGTCGGCGGCGTCCGTCGCTAAGGTCTGCGTGATGGCGTCCGGCAGTTCGTGGTGGCAGGTGGCCTTATGCAGGAACTTTCCGAGACGGATTCCGGTTATGCGTATCGACTGTCCCTCGGAGAGCGTGCCGTCGACGCTGGCTTCGAAGACCACGGCCGCCAACGCATGGCGGAATGTCAGCGGCACCCTGCCGCCCTCTTTCGTCCGGTCGAGGGCCGGGGCGCTCAGCAGCAGGTCGCGGTGATCCGCCACGGCGTCGGGAACGGCATAGGTGACGCGCGGAGCGCCTGTCCCGCATGAGACGGAGACCGCCGCATCGGTGTCATACGGAGCATAGGCGAAGAAGCTGACCTTTCCCTGGGGCCAGTATTTCGTCGGAGAATAGGTCCAGTCCCCTCCGGCGGGGCGTGTCACCCGGACATTGTACATGTAATCGGGCTTCGAAGCGGCGGCATCGTAGCTGCCCTGGGGCGAATAGTAGGCGAAAACCCCGAAGTCGGCAAAGTTGCCGTCGTCGGTCTGTACGCCTTTCGTCCATGGAACGGCCGAATCCCCTATCCGGTCGTCGAACCGGATGGCGTCGTCCGCGGGTTGCAGGGCTTCATCCCCTCCCCTGCCGCACGATATAAGAGTCGTCAGGCTGAAAACCGCCCAAAGCCAATATCTTCGTGTTTCCATATCCGTAACTTGTAAATCGTATCGGACCGCCGGGCGATCCGGTTTGTACTCCGGGAGGGACATTCAACCCTCCCGGAATTTCGTGAGGCCGGCGCATGCGTGCGGCCAGAGCGTCTTAGATCTCCATGGCTGCGTTGGAATCCTCCCAATCCACTACCGACGTCTCGAACAGGATAGGTTCGAGGTTGCCGGTGACGGTCAGCGTATAGGTAATGCGCTTGTTCATCTTCCAGATCTCTTCCCCCTCCGTATCGCCGGTAACTTTCTTGCTGCTGAACGGAACCGTGTAGTCGGCATACGTGTCGGCCGAACCGAACAGATACTGGGGGGTTGCGTTATTATCCTTGTAATAGATCTTGCAGGAAATCGTAAGGGTGCCGCCGGTCATGTCTCCGTCACCGGTTTTTGCGGCGAACTCCTGCGGAAGCAGTATCAGTGCCTTGTCCGCATCATAGAGATTTTTTGCTTCCGCATTGGTGATTTCCTTGGTCTCGGGGAAAACTGCCGTATATTCGGTCAGGTTGCCTTCAGTAATGCTCCAGCTGGCAGCGCCGGCGGCCGAGAGGGTGAAGGTGCCCTTCGACTCGAGGTTTCTCAGCTTGATGCCGTTCTCCTTCACGTCGATGAAGACACCGTCGCCCTTGGCCTTGGCCTTGAAACGCACCTGCGTCATCGCGTGTTTGAACTGGAGGGGAACCTTCACGGCCGGACTTGCCTTGGCGACATTCAGCGCCGAGGCGTACATGAGATCCACCTGGCCGGCATCGTCGGCAGGAACGGTATAGTCCGTCATGATCATTCCGTCGCCCTTCGTATATGCAACCGGAATCGCAACGCCGTTCTTGGTGTAGGGCGCATAGGCGTAAAAACTGAGGGTTTCTCCCTGGGTCGGCCAGTAGCGGATGTCGCTCGTGTTCTTGTAGTCCCATTTCGTGCCGTCGGAAACGATCTCGGTGCCGGCATCGGCCTTGCCCATGTAGGGGCTGTCCGAGGTGCTGATAAAGGCCGTTACGCCGAAGACGTTGCCCGATGCGGCGAACTCGGGGTTGTTGTCGAACGGATTGCCGCGGGTGATGTTCGAATAGGTGTTGAAGCCGATAGCGTTGCCGGCATTGGTCAGGGCGGAGTCGACCACGCTTTCCTTTGCGCAGCCGGCCAGTGCGAAGGCCGCCAGAGCGATGAGAACAGATCTTTTCATTTTTTTCTTTTTTTTATGGTGTTTGTAAAATCATGTTTCGTCGGTTATATCGGGATGTCGACATCGATGTCCTCCCATTCCTCCAGGTCGGGGTCGAAGGCGCCGTCGCCGTTGCCGATCACCTCGGGAAGTTCGATCTCCACCTCGATATGGATGATCTTGTGCGTCGCGCCCTGCGTCACGCGGATGGCATCGGTGACATCGAGCGAGACGGGATGTTTTTCGCCGTTGAGCAGCACGAACTCCATCTCCATCAGGTAGCGCACGCCCGTCTCCTCGTGCAGGCCGAACGTCGCCAGCTGTCTGGTGATGGTGCCGTTGCGCGGGTCTTCCGCATCGAAGCAGCGGTTGTTCAGCACGAACTCGTGGCAGACCTGCAGCGAATGCGGCTTGTCCGAATCGAGGTAATAGCCGCCCGAAAGATTCTTCAGGTGGGTGCGGGGCGCCCCCGCGGCATATTTGAGCCCCTTGACATGCACCCTGATGTCGGCCACCGAGATGATGCGGGTCGGAGCAGTCTGATAAACTGCCGCCGGGGCGGGTTCCATGCCGTGGGGTTTGGTCCGGAAATATTCGATCATCTTGCGGGTCACCTCGATATTTCGGACTACGCTTCCGGCCACCGTGTCGGGCTCCCCGATGAAGGATTCCGCTCGGGTGCCGCCGCCGAGCGACGTGAAGTTGGGGGACACCGCCCTGCCCATCAGGGCGAAGGTCTCCAGCCGGTCGGTTCCCGCGCTTTCGATATTCCTGTATTCATCCAGCGTATTGTTCAGCACGACAACACTATAGGAGCCTTCGGGCAGTGAGAGGTCCGCTTTCCGGGAGTCGTTGCTCCGGACCACGTCGAAAGCCGCGCCGTTGCGGTCGAACACGAATGCCGAAACGCCGTTGGGCGTCAGCCGCGCCGGAGTCCAGTCGGCCTCGATACGGACGGTGGCGCGGTCGACGGTGGCATAATAAAGGTCGTCGCGCCGGCAGGAGGAGAGCGCCAGAACGCCTGCAAGAGCCGATATAATCAGTATGTTTTTCATTTTGCAACCTCCTTTTTTCTGTAATGCAACAGCCATACCAGCGAAATCCGCGCCCTCGTAGGACCGATCCAGTTCAGCCGACGGGTCTCCCACGGGTAACGGACGACCTTGATGTCGCCGTACTTCGTGTCGCGCACACGGTCGTAGGCCTCATAGTTCGAACGCAGGTAACCGACTCCCAACGTGTATTCCATACGCAGGCTGCGGCTGCGTCCGATGCGGTGCGCATAGCCCAAGCTCAGCCCGGCATCGAAGAAGTCGCCCTGGGAACCGTCGTCGTTGAAGACCTGAAAGTCGAATTTTCCGCCGCCGCCGTACAAGCCGAGGTGCCAGCCCGTCATGACATCTCGTTTGGCGCGATCGCCCAGCCAATATCTTATTTCGCCATGTCCTGCCAGAAGCTGCATCGTCAGGTCCGACTTGTTGCTCCGCCACCACGGGAACATCCACTCCCCGGCAACGGACCAGCGTTTGCCCATCGGGACTTCGAGCTCGACGTTGAGCGCCGAGGCCAGGTCGAAGAGCAGGTTGCTCTTCACGGCCAGCAGGGGCTTGCGGACGAACGTCGGTTCCATGGCCGGCGACTCCGGAACGGGTTGCGGAGCCGGCATCTGCACGGTGTCTGGTTCTACGACCGGTCCGGGTTCTGACTCGGGTTCCGGCTCGACCGTCGGTTCGGGCGCATGGGGAACCGACTGGAACACGATGATGCAGGTTGCGCCGGCCCGCAGATAACGCAGATGGTTGTTTACGATGTGCCGCCATGCCGCACCGTCGCCCACCTGTTTTAGCCGCCACTCTTTGGTCGCGGAGTCAACGTCCGAATTGATGATCTCCAGAACTCGCGCCCGATGGGGACATCGGTCGTCATCGGCAATCCGTTGGGCCAGTCCCGCCCAATCTTCGCCGATAGAACATATCTGCACCCTCTCTCGCACGATGTCGGGATGCTTCCAATACACATAAGTGCGCGTAGCCCGAGCCCGTTCTTCCGCGAGTTTGATGTTGCGTTCCAACATGCCCTCGGGAGATGCCGACGCGATGATGACAATGGAATCGAGATTATCCCTGACTTCCGGTCTGTTAAGCATGGTGTCGAGTTTGGCGAGCGACTCCTCGTTTGTCAGATACTTCTTTTCGAGCAGAGACCGGTCGAAACGGAAATACAGACGAATGATCACGCTCGTATCCCTCCGCAGGGATAAATCGGATACGGCATGTTGCGCATGGCTGTCATTCAGACAACAAACGCACGCCAGCATCAATAAGAATATCTTCCGTCGCAACTCCATTGGACCTGTTTCGATAAAGTTTCTAAAAAATTCCAATCCGTCTCTGCCTTTGAGTTTTTCCTCCGCTCTTTTTTCATTTTTGTAGCCCCGCATGACGAACCAGCGAGCGGTCGTGACTTCTTCTATATTGCGCGAAGCGATATCCATTCATGTTTATTATTTTTCAATCAGGACTCATACCCTTAGTCCATGCCAATAGGGGTATTAATATGTATTACAATCGTTTATATCACCCCTCCCGGAATATCAATCATCTATTCCGTAAATCCGTAAAAAGATATTCTGCTCGTTTTACGCCCTTTCTCTCCGCAAGAGAAAGAGCGATGGATATAATATGTAACTATCTGGTAAACAAACGGAAATCACACTCAACGGGCGGTTTATTTATATAACATTGTTGGATAAAAACCTTTCGGCGAGTTCAGCAGCCGAAAATTTCATCCGTTTTATACCGTTATTTCCATTAAATTACATAACTTTGTGTTTGTCAATATTTCTCTTGCGGAGAGAAGCAGTCTGTTTCACAACATTTTATCTTTCTACTCTCCCTATCAATCAATCGAAATCATCCATCGGAAATGTCTCTCTGCTCCATTTTTACCGGTTGCAGGCCGTTTGCGATTTCCTTGGGCGGATTCCGTCTGCCGATACATCTCTTCATGAGAGAAATA